>Ga0326726_10000303_pt1 | contig 47085 bp, 37 predicted proteins | sample MHFenrmetagenome_2_FD_207603 | JGI IMG/M metagenome (GOLD analysis project Ga0326726, IMG submission 207603) | Lab enriched peat soil microbial communities from Michigan Hollow, Ithaca, NY, United States - MHF15MN | ecosystem: Environmental > Terrestrial > Soil > Wetlands > Peat | place: USA... | reverse complement strand
CGTGTGAGCACGATACGTGCTATCAGCAGTGCGGGGGCAATGCAGAGGCAAATCCAAAGTCAGCGCAGCAGTGTCACTGGCTATAATGCGCGGACACCTAGGTGCGGCGGTTGGAATCCGTGGACGAACGTTCGCCGGGCCCTGTTGCGGCAATGGCCCGCGCAAGTGAATGTTCCGCTTTCCTCTAGCCGTGCCATCGCGGAGAGTTTCGACCATGGCATCGCCCGCTGAACAGTTGACCGACCTGCACCGCCTGTCCAGTTCCGTTCGCGACTGGGTTGACGAAGTGCGTCAGCTCACCACGCCCGATCGGGTCTACTGGTGCGACGGCTCGGATGCCGAATATCGCAGGCTGATCGCGGATCTCGAAGCACGCAAGGAACTATCGGCCCTCAACGCCGAGACATTCCCTGGCTGCAATCTCTATCGTTCGCACCCGTCGGATGTGGCACGAGTCGAACATCTGACTTATGTGTGCACGCGGGACCGCGAGGACGCCGGACCCAATAACTACTGGATGAATCCCGGCGAAGCGCACAAGCGCATGGACGATCTGTTCCGCGGCGCCATGAAAGGCCGCACGTTGTACGTCGTGCCGTATTGCATGGGGCCGATCGACTCGCCCTACGCGCGCGTCGGAGTCGAGATCACCGACAGCGCCTACGTCGTGGTCAACATGCGGCTCATGACCCGCATGGGACGCTCCGCGCTCGAGCGCATCGCGCGCGAAAGCCGCTTCGTGAAGGGTCTGCATTCGGTCGGCGATCTGAATCCAGAGCGGCGCTTCATCATGCATTTTCCGGAAGAGCTCAGCATCAAGAGCTTCGGCTCGGGCTACGGCGGCAACGCCCTCCTCGGCAAGAAGTGTCACGCGTTGCGCATTGCAAGCTGGCAGGCTCGCGACGAGGGCTGGCTCGCCGAGCACATGATGCTTGTCGGCGTCGAGAATCCGCAGGGCGCCGTGCACTACATCGCCGCTGCCTTTCCGTCTGCGTGCGGCAAGACCAATCTCGCGATGCTGGTACCGCCGGAAAGCTACCGCGGCTGGAAGATCTGGACCGTAGGCGATGACATCGCGTGGCTCCATGTCGGTCCGGATGGACGGCTGTGGGCGATCAATCCGGAATCCGGCTACTTCGGTGTAGTGCCCGGCACCAATCGCAAGACGAATCGCAACGCGTTCGACATGATTCGGCGCGACACGCTCTTCACCAACGTTGCCTTGACGGCCAACAACGAACCCTGGTGGGAAGGCCTCGACTCAGGGACTGCGGCCACCGATTGGCTCGGCAAGCCCTACGATCCGAAGAACGGTCCCGCGGCGCACCCGAATTCCCGTTTCACCGTGGCTGCGCACCAGAATCCGTGGTACTCGCCGCATGCGGACGATGCCGCGGGCGTGCCCATCAGCGCGATCGTGTTTGGCGGCCGCCGCCGCGAACTCACTCCACTCGTGATGCAGGCGCGTAATTGGGCGCACGGCGTACTGGTTGGCGCAGCAATGGGTTCCGAAACGACGGCCGCAGCCGTCGGCGATGTGGGCATCGTGCGGCGCGACCCGATGGCGATGAAGCCCTTCTGCGGCTACAACTTCGGCGACTATTGGAGCCACTGGCTGTCCTTCGATCAGCGCGCCAGTCACCTGCCTAAGGTATTTCACGTCAACTGGTTCCGTCAGGACCGCAATGGCAAGTTTCTGTGGCCGGGATTTGGCGACAATCTGCGCGTGCTGCGCTGGATGATCGATCGTTGCAGCGGTCAGGCGGGTGCGCGCGAAACACCGATCGGCTGGGTGCCAAACGCCGCGGATCTCGATCTCACGGGCATGAATATCAAGCCCGAGGCGATAAGCGAGCTGCTGAAAGTGGATCCGGCGCTGTGGCGCGCGGAACTCGAGGACATCGGCGGCTACCTCGAGACGTTTGGCGAGCGCTTGCCGAAGCGTCTATTGGCCGAACATCGCGCACAGCTCGATCGGCTCGGCAGCTGATCTGAAGCGGCGCTCACTCTTCGCAGGTAAAGCGGATCACCTGCGGCGAGTTGGCTTCGGGCGCCTTGCCGAGGCCGATGAGACCTTCGCCCTTCAGCTGCATGCTGTCCCGGCGCACGAAGGCCTCTTCGCCGTCAGCCGACTGCACAAACGTGCCATTCGTGCTCTGATCGATCAGCACGAACTTCGCGCGGTTCACTTCGATGCGCGCATGCAATCGCGAAATGAGATTGCCCTTGATGACGATGTCGTTGTCTTCCGCGCGGCCGATGGAGATCTGCGGCCGGCCTTCATCGACAGTGAGCTCCTGCCCCTGAAATCGCAGGCGCAGGCGCGAAGTCTTCTTGGTCTCACGTCCGGCCCCAGCCTGAATGGCGATCGCGGGCAGCATGCTGGTGACGTCCTCCGTCTGCCACAGCACTTCAAACAGCGCAACCTCGCTTGATTTGCCCTTGAGTGTCGCGATGTCGATCTGGCGCACTGAAGCGCGCCACTCGGGTGAGAGCTTTTCCACCATGGTGGTGGTCGTCATGATCTGGCCGGCCTTGGCCTGACTCGTCATGCGATTGGCGGTATGCACGGCCGAGCCGAACACGTCGCGATTCTCGAGCACGACGGGACCAAAGTGACAGCCGATGCGGATCGCGACCGGTGAGCCATCCACCGTAAGTTCGGGGTGCGTCGTAATCTGATGCTGCATCTGGGCCGCGGCGTTCAGTGCGTCGTCGGCCGTGGGAAAAGTCGCCATGACTTCATCGCCCATGGTCTTGATGACCGTGCCGCTGTGGGCATCGGTAGCGCCACGCATGATTTCGATGCACGTCGCCACCATGTCGCGCGCCTTGAGATCGCCCATCTGCTCGTAGAGCTTGGTGCTCCCGACGACGTCGGCAAACAGAATAGCGAGCTCGATGTCTTTGCCCATGGTGCGCTGATGAAGTTAAAGACCCGATTGGCCCTGATTGACGGACTGCAGTCCTTTGCACTGCGGAAAGTATACGAGATGACGCACCCGCCGGATACCCGCACCACCCGTAACCGCGGGCCGCGAGTGTCGCCCGGCCTGGCGGCGAATGGTCGTTCTTGTGACGGTTTCCCGCATTTTTGAGGGCAGATGCACCCGTCCCATCGACTCAGTTCACCTGGCTAGGTTCCCGTGGGCGGCAGCGGGTCGATTGAGCGCAAACGGTCGCGCGCGCGTACCACGAGTTCGGCGCCCGCCCCCGGCTTGCGCGCGCATTCGGTGAAATAGCGACGCCACGAGCGCGCCCCGCCGCGGCCCGCGAAAAGTCCGAGAAAGTGCCGCGTAATTGCGCTCAGCGGATCACCCGCTGCGCAGCGCTTCTCCACGTACGGAATCAAGCGGTCCATGATTTCGGCCGGTGTCGGCGCTTGCCAGGTCCCCTCTCCGTAGATTCGCCCGTGCAACTCCGCTAGTACGTAGGGATTGTGGTACGCCTCCCGCCCCAGCATTACGCCGTCGACTCGTTCGAGCGCAGCCACGACTTCGTCCGCTTTTCGCAGGCCGCCATTCAGCACGATCGTCAGGTCCGGTCGCTCGCGCTTCAGGCGCTCCACATAGTCATACCGCAACGGCGGGATCTCGCGGTTCTGCTTCGGGCTGAGCCCTTTCAGGATCGCCTTGCGCGCATGCACGATGAAGACGCGCGCACCGGACGCGGCGAGGACATCGACGAAGTTCGCGAGATACGAGTAGTCATCGCGTTCGTCGATACCGATGCGGCATTTCACGGTGACGGGAATCGCAACCGCAGCCTGCATCGCTTCGACGCAACGCGCGACCAGCGCCGGCTCGGCCATGAGGCACGCGCCAAACGCGCCGGATTGCACGCGCTCGCTCGGGCAGCCCACATTCAAGTTGATTTCATCGTAGCCCGCTTCGGCACCGATGCGCGCCGCGGCAGCCAGCTGCTCGGCTTCCGATCCACCGAGCTGCAGAGCCACGGGATGTTCGGCCGGGTCAAATGCCAGCAGCCGCTCACGGCGACCGCGCAGGATTGCGGCCGCAGTGATCATTTCCGTATAGAGCAACACGCGCGGCGAGAATTGGCGCAGGAAGAACCGGCAGTGCCGATCGGTCCAGTCCATCATGGGCGCGACGGACAAGCGCCGGTCCGGCAGGACATCGCGCGCCGCGAGTGCGACGCCCGCCACTTCGGTGTCATTGACGCACTGTGTCTTTGCCGTGTTACTGCCCATTAGCGACAATTTAGCAGCTGCCGCGACCTTGCCAAAGCTGCAGAAGCCTGAAGGAACGAAGTTGCTTGCGGCGTCAGGCGTCGAGCCCGGCCGAGGTCTCCGCGATCAGCCAGTCCACCACCGCATTCAAGGCCTCGCGTTCGCTCGCGCCGCGCCCGCGTGCGGCCTCATATACCGCGAGCTGGCGATGAGCGCTCGTTCCGCGCCGTAGAATTTCGCGCAGATGAACGATCTCCCGCACGCAGCCCATGGTCTCGGCGTCTTGCTGGACATGCTCGATCAATTCTTCGAGGAGATCCGGAAATGGCACCAGACTCCCGCGCGCGAGATCCAGCAGGCCTTCGTCGTAGCTGTAGCGCATGGCGCGCCAGCGATTCTCGGCGACCAGCATGTCCGGATACACCCGCCAGCGCTGATTCCTGAGACGCAACCGGTACAACATGCGCAGCAGGCACACGACAAGAGATGCCAGCGCAATGGAATCGTCGATACTCGTGCAGCAATCCATGATACGGGTCTCGAGCGTCGGGTAGCGCCAGCTCGGCCGCAAGTCCCACCAGATCTTCGAGGTGTCCTGTATGAGTCCGTTGGTGATCAGCGTATTGATGTGACGCTGGTACTCGGCGTAACTCGCGAAGTGTTCCGGCAGCCCGGTACGCGGCAAGGCATTGAACACCGTGAGCCGGAAGGATTTGAGCCCGGTGTGCTCGCCCTCCCAGAAGGGCGAGGAGCAGGACATCGCGAGCAGATGCGGGAGAAAGTAGGACAACTGGCTCATCAGGTCGATACGCAGCTCATCGTCGTCGATGCCGACATGCACATGCATGCCGCAGATCACCATGCGCCGCGCCGCAGCCTGCATTTCCTTGGCGAGCGCGAAGTACCGATCCTTGTCCGTGTGGCGCTGCTTCACGGCATGCGCGAATGGATGCGTCGACGCGGCGATGGGCGCTATTCCGTGACGTTTCGACACCTGCACGATGATTCCGCGCAGCCGCCCGAGGTCGGCGCGGGCCTCCTGCATCGTGCGGCATACGCGCGTGCCAACCTCGATCTGTGAACGCAGGAATTCGGGACTGATCTGACCGCCGCCCAGCTCCGTGCACTCTTCCAGGAGCGCCGCCGGCGGGTCGGAATCAAGGTCACGCGTGGAGCGATCGACGAGGAGGTACTCCTCTTCGATACCGACCGTGAACGAGGGCTCTTTGATCGTCATATCGTCCCCTCTTCTTATTATGCCGTCAGTCATGCCGGCGGCCAGTCATGCGGACTGCTAGCGCAGCTTCACTCGATGCAGTCCTTCGTCCTCGATGAGCCTGCGCACCGGCGGCCCGATGATATCCGTCCAGCGCTCGACGCCGCGCGCGTCCAGCAGCAGATCCTGGCGCAGCTCGAGGCACAAGTGCGGCAGGCCGGTGCTCTCGGCGTGTCGGTCCACAGTGTAATCCGCCGGATGACGGCCGGAATACGGGAGGTTGTCGCCTACGCAAATATCCGGCCGCGCGCCGAGGGCCGTGAGCATGGGCACCGCCATGCGCGGATCCTCATCCCACAGCACACCCACATGCCACGGACGCTGTGTGCCGTTCATGGCCGGCGTAAAGCTGTGAATCGATATGAATGCGGGAACGATTCCGCGACGCTCGAAGGGCTCGAGGTGCCGATCGATCGCCTCGTGGTACGGCGCATGACATGAGCGCACGCGCTCGGCGCGCGCACGCGCGTCGATTCCGACATTGCCCGGGATCGTCTGGCCGTCGCTCTCGGCGAGGATGAGCGTCGCGTCCTCGAGACGCCGATTGCAATCGATCACGAGGCGCGAAAAACCGGCCAGCACCGCGGGTGCGTCGAGGTAACGGGCGAGGCTCCGCGCGAGGTCCGCGGCCCCAATATCCCAGGCGATATGCCGTTCGAGCGCCGCCGCAGGCAAGCCAAGAGACCCGAGCACGGAGGGAATGGCCCGGCTCGCGTGATCGCAAACAATCAGGGCAGGCGCGCGTCCTGCGGTATTGAAAGATGTAAACGCCGGCGGGTCCGTCACGCCGACGAGCGGCGACGCCGCGGTCGCAGATCGAGTCACAGGCAACGTTACCCCTTCAACCCGCCGCAAGCATGACAAGCAAGAAACAAGAGAACGGCGGACAGGCGCTTAAGCGGGCAGCATTCTACACGAGCGCCACGGGCTTCAAGGTGCCCGGCGCGGAGCGTCTTTGTGCTGCTGCTCGCTGAGGGCCGGATCAGGGGATTGCCCACGGGATAGACCTCGGGATAAGCCTCGGGATAAGCCTCGGGATAAGCCTCGAGATAAGCGATACGGGAAGTGTTCGACAGAATCCGGCGCCGCGATGTAGAACCCCTGCGCAAAGCCAACGCCCAGCCGCGCGAGTTCCGACAGCACTTCCGGTGTCTCCACGCGTTCGGCAACCGTCTTGATGCCCATCGACCGCCCAATCTGGCTGATCGCCTCGACCATGCTGCGATCGATGGCATCGCGCGTCACGCCCTGCACGAACTGCCCGTCGATCTTCAGGTAATCGACCGGCAAGGTCTTGAGGTATGTGAACGAGGACAGTCCACTGCCGAAGTCATCGAGCGAGAAGCTGCAACCGCGTGCCTTGAGCTCGCGCATGAAGTAGACGACGTTCGCGAGATTGGCGATCGCCGCGGTCTCCGTGATTTCAAAGCAGATCGCGCCCGGCGTGAGATCGTGCACGGCGAGCTGCGAAATCAGGAACTCGAGGAAGCGCTCATCGTTCAGCGATGTTCCGGACAGATTGATCGCCAGTGTGAACATTGGCTGTTCGGTGTCGCTTTTGTGGTGGGCAAGCGTGCCAAGTGCGCGCTCGACGACCCAGCGATCGATCGCCGGCATCACGTTGTAGCGCTCGGCCGCCGGAATGAATTCAATCGGCTGCACCAGCGTGCCGTCCTCTTCGCGCAGGCGCACCATCAATTCGAAGTGCGGATGCGCATCGCGATTCGTCCCGATGGGCACGATCGGCTGGAAGAAGAGCTCGAGCCGGTTCTGCTCAGTCGCGCGCGTGAGGCGCGAAACCCATTGCATCTCCCGGTGACGCTCCGGCACGTTGTCCTGTTCATAGACGTGCACGCGGTTGCGGCCCAGATCCTTGGCTGCGTAACAGGCGACGTCGGCCGCACTCATGACGCTCGCCACGCTTTCGGTGTCGCTGGTGATTTCGACGATGCCGATGCTCGCGCCAACATTGATCGCCGCCTCGTTCCAGACAAAGCGGTACTCGCGAATCGCCTGGCGCAGAGTGTCGGCGATCTTCACCGCCTGCTCCGGCGTGCAGTTCTCGAGCAGGATGCCGAATTCGTCACCGCCGAGGCGCGCCAGGGTGTCGCTCGTACGGATGCGAGTCTGCAGGAGTCCCGTGATCTGCTTGAGGAGTCGATCGCCCGCGGGATGGCCGCAGGTGTCGTTCACGAGCTTGAACTGGTCGAGGTCGACGTAGATCAGCGCGTGTTTCAAAGTCGCATCGGCGCGCGCGCTGGCAACCGCATCGGCCAGCCGGTTCTCGAATTCGCGGCGATTGATAAGTCCCGTGAGCGCGTCGTGACTCGCCTGATAGGAAAGCGCGCGGCGCAGCCGCCGCTCCTTGCTCACATCGTGAAACACCATGACCGCGCCGATCACGCTGCCGCCGCGATCGCGGATCGGCGCCGCCGAATCCTGAATCGCGATTTCACGGCCGCCGCGATTGACGAGCACGGTCAGATCTGAAACTCCGATCACGCTGCCATCGCGCAGGCAGCGCATGACCGGATTCTCGCTGACCTCACGCGAGGCTTCATGCACGAGATTCAACACCTCGGCGATTGGCCGCGTCTGCGCCTCGGCTTTCGACCAGCCCGTCAGCGCTTCCGCGACCGGGTTCAGGTAATCGATCCGGCCTGCGGCATCCGTCGTGATGACCGCATCGCCGATCGACTGCAGCGTAACCTGCGCGCGCTCCTTCTCTTCGAAGACCGCGGTCTCCGCTTTCTTGCGCTCGGTAATGTCCGAGATCGTGCCCTCACAGGCGATGATCCGGCCGCTTTCGTCGCGCACCAGCCGTCCGCTCTCGAGCACGACGATGACGCTGCCGTCCTTGCGACGAAAGCGGTACTCGGCGTTGCGCACTTCGCCGTGCGCGTCGAGCTCGCGCCGGAACTCGTCGCGATCGGCAGGATCGACGTACAACACCGATGAGCTCGGCAATTCGCAGAGTTCCTCGGCGCTGTCGTAGCCCAGCATCTTGACGAAGGCGGGATTCACCGACATGAGCCGCCCTTCGCGCGTCGACTGATAGACGCCTTCCACGACATTTTCGAAGAGGCCGCGGAATTTTGCTTCGCTCGCGCGCAGCGCGTCTTCCGCACGGCGCCGCTCGATCGCGATACCGGCAAGCTGCGTCATGCGCGCCATCAATTCCAAATCGCGCCGCCCTGGCGTACCGGGCCGCTGCCGATAGAGCGCAAGCGTGCCGACGATATGTCCGTCCGACACGACAATGGGCGTCGACCAGCACGCGCGCCAGCCGTGCTGCAGAGCTATCTCCCGCGCTTCATCCCAGAGCGCATCCTTGCCAATATCCGCAACAATGACCTGGCGCCCGAGATAGATCGCGGCTGCGCACGATCCGTTGCGCGGGCCGACTTCATTGCCGTCCATGTCACGCATGAACGAAGCCGCGAGCCGCGGCGCGACGGTGGGCGTGAGCGAACGTGCGTCGCCGCTCAGGAGACTTACGCAGCCGTGCGAGTCGGGCGACACCTTTTCAATGACGCCGATGATCGTTTCGAGCGTGACCGAAAGCTGAGCGTTGGCGCTCATCTTCTCGAACACCCGCCGTTCGCCCGCCGCGATCAGATCTGCGCGTTTGCGCTCGGTGATATCAGTGATGCTGCCCCGTATGAGCTGGCGCGTAGAGCTCGGCAAACGCACCAGCCGCACCTCGCAGGGAATGTCATTGCCAAGGGCGTCGCGATGGAGCCACTCGAAGACCGGCGTTTCGCCCGCCAGGGCGCGAGCGATGTGACCGCGCGCCGGCCCGAAGGACGGCGTGCCATCGGCTTGCACGGGGGGGCTAGCCTCCTCCGGTCCGATGGCCAGGAGCGCCGCCCGCTCCATCTTGAAGAAGCGCGCAGCATTCTCGTTGACATCGACGAAGCGGCCGAGCTCGACGTCCAGTACGACGATCGCTTCGGGCGCGTTCTCGACCAGGGTCTTGTAGCGCGCTTCACTCTCGCGCATCGACTGTTCGGCGTTGTGCCGTTCGGTGGTATCGCGCAGACACAGGATGTAGACCGTGCGCCGATTGATGCGCGCCTTGCTGACCGCGAGTTCGGCAGGGAACTGCTGGCCGTTTTCGCGCCGGCACTCGATCTCGTGCGCGGCCAGATCGGCCTGCGTGTCCTCGATGCGCGAAGCAAATCGCTCGAGGTAAGTGCCGATGTCGCCCTGCGCACCGGCTTCCGGGATCAAGTAGTCAACACGGCGGCCGAGGATCTCGGGCTGACTCACGCCGAACACGCGCTCGCCGGTCGGATTGAACGTCTCGATATGGCCCGACTCGTCGACGGTCAGAATCACGTCCTTCACGTGATCGACGATCGCCTGCAACTGAGTGGCCGTCTGTTCGCGGATTTCGCGGGTGAGAGCCTGCGCTTCGTCGGACATCATCTGCATCGAGCGCACGACGCTGCGCCGCTCGTCATCGGTCGAGTCGTAGTGACGGCTGACGATCGCGATAAGCCGCTCGAGAACGATGCGGCCGTCGGCGTCGGTTGCCTCGCGCAGCTGCCGCTCGAGCAGGCGGTTGGTCGATTTCTGGCGATGGTCGGACGGCAGCGCAACAACCGTCGTGTTGGCTCCGGTCAGCAGTGCTTCGAGCGCGGGCAGATCGGCCGCGGTAGAGGCGCTCTTATTTGACATAAGTTGAGCTGATGCCGGGACACGCTGATGCGAGGTCCGGCATATTAGGTAAGAGACCCCGCCACCTAGCGTGACTCGGGTCTCGGATGGGGCGGATCAGGTCGCCTTGTCGCGGCGTTCGGCCTGCCGGCGCAGGCTTTCCGTGAGCTGGCGCTTACGCAGGCGGATCGCCTTGGGCGTGATCTCGACGAGCTCATCGTCGTCGATGAATTCCATCGCCTGTTCGAGACTGAGCCGGATCGGGGGCGACAGCACGAGGTTTTCGTCCTTGCTCTGCGTGCGGATGTTGGTGAGCTTCTTGCCCTTGAGCGGATTCACCGTGAGATCGTTTTCCCGGCTGTGAATGCCGATCACCTGCCCTTCGTATACGTCTTCACCGTGACCGATGAAAAGGCGTCCGCGCTCCTGCAGGGCGAAGAGCGAATAGGCAAGCGCCTTGCCCACGCCATTCGAAATCAGCACGCCACTCGTGCGCTGCGCCAGCACTCGATCGACCATCGGACCGAAGTGGTCGAACACGTGGTACAAGAGCCCGGTGCCGGACGTGAGCGTGCGAAAATCGGTCTGAAAACCGATCAGACCCCGCGACGGAATCGTGTAGTCGAGGCGGATTCTTCCGCGGCCATCCGGCTGCATGTTGGTGAGGTTGGCGCCGCGCTCACCGAGTGCCGTCATGACGGCTCCCTGCGCCGTGGCCTCCACATCCACTGTCAATTGCTCGATGGGCTCGTGCGCAACACCGTCGATCTGCTTGATGACGACCTGCGGCCGCGAGACGGCGATCTCGTAGCCTTCGCGGCGCATGTTCTCGAGCAGCACGCCGAGGTGCAGTTCGCCGCGACCATATACGACGAATTTATCCGGATCCCCGGTCGGTTCGACACGCAGCGCGACGTTGTGAATGGCTTCGCGCTCGAGCCGTTCCTTTAGCTGACGGCTCGTGACAAATTTGCCCTCGCGCCCGAAGAAGGGTGATGTGTTGACCTCGAAGGTCATGCTGATCGTCGGCTCGTCGACCGTGAGGGGCGGCAAGGGCTCGACATTCAGCGGATCGCAGAGCGTGTCGGAAATCTTGGGCTCCGCAATTCCGGCAAAAGCCACGATATCGCCTGCTTCAGCCTCTTCCACTTCGATGCGCTGCAGTCCGAGAAAGCCGAGGACCTGAGTGATTTTTTCGGAGCGCTGGGCACCAAAGCGGTCAACCACGGTCACCGTGGCATTGCGGCGCAGGGTCCCGCGCTTGATGCGGCCAATGCCGATGGCGCCGACATAGCTCGAATAGTCGAGCTGACTCACCTGCAATTGCAGCGGTCCGTCGAACTCCACATCGGGCGGCGGGCAATGCTCGATGATCGCAGCGAACAGCGCGGTCATGTCGTCGACTTCGGTCTCAATGTCGAGCGCGGCATAGCCCTTGAGAGCTGACGCATAGACGACGGGGAAATCGAGCTGCTCGTGGCTCGCACCGAGGCGGTCGAAGAGCTCGAAGGTCTGATCGAGCACCCAATGCGGACGAGCCTCGGGACGATCGACCTTGTTGATGACGACGATCGGGCGCAGGCCATGGGCGAAAGCCTTTTGCGTGACGAAGCGGGTCTGCGGCATCGGCCCGTCAACCGCATCAACGAGCAGCAGCACGCTGTCGACCATCGAGAGCACGCGCTCGACCTCACCGCCGAAATCGGCGTGCCCCGGCGTATCTACGATATTGATCCGGTAGTCGCGCCAGCGGATCGCGGTGTTCTTCGCGAGGATCGTGATGCCGCGCTCGCGCTCGAGCGCGTTCGAATCCATCATGCGCTCAGGCATGACCTCGCGGGCTGCGAAGGTGCCGGACTGCTTCAGCAGCTGATCGACCAGCGTCGTTTTGCCATGATCGACGTGCGCGATGATCGCGATGTTGCGCAGTTGCTCGTGCACGCAGGATGCCCCAGAAGAATGGCCGGTAGTCGGCCCGGAATTAGCCCAGATATTGGCCCAAAAATCGGCTCTTAAAGCGAGCCAAGCCAAAAAGGTCGCGCATTATAACGATCACCGGCGCCCGGTCACGTCCGTTATGCCGTCAGTCGTATTTTGGCCGTCAGCGGGGGTCGGTCAGCCGGTCGATCCGGGGGTGTCGGGCTTGTCGAGCGCTGCGGCAGTGCCCACCAGGATGGGGATCGCAAAACTGCGCGATTGCGGGCCGCCGGGCACCGCCGTTGTCACCACGACGTCCACAAAGAAGGCCCCTTCCGCACGCGGGGTCACCTTCAATTGATGGCGATAAAGCGCCCCAAGCGGCGATTTCGGAAAGGTGGCGAGGCTGGTCGACGCGTCCACTTCGAGCCCCTCGCCAGCCTGCACCGACAGTGTCAGCGAATCGCTGGGGCCGGTGGTTATAACGGCCAGGTCGATTGCGAGCGTCGAGCCGACGCCCGGCTTCGCCTCGAGGCTGAATTTCAGATCCACCGGTGCCGTTGGCTTCCCAGGGCTCACCCCATGAATCATGTCGGCAGTCTGCTTCTCCGCGTCCGCAACGGTAGGGCCTTCAGAATCGTCCGAGTGCTTGGTCACAGCGGGCGCCGGCCCCGAGCCGGTCGGCACCGATTTGGGCTCCTTGCCGCACGCCACGCACAAGGCTGCGCACACCAGGAGCGTCAGGAATCGGGTCCGGGAATCTGACATAGGTTGCGCACGCTACCACAGGGTCCCGGGCGCCGGAAATGCACGGATCGGCATTACAGTTCGAGGGGATCGGAATCCAGGAGGTCCAGCTGCTCGCTCAGCGCGGACAGGTGATCTTCCCAATAGCGCGGCTCGCTGAACCAGGGAAAGGCCCTTGGAAACGCCGGATCCTGCCACCGCGCGGCGAGCCACCCTGAGTAATGCACCAGGCGCAATGCGCGTAAAGGCTCGATCAGCGCCAGCTCGACGCGGTCGAAGGGGCGGAATTGCTCATACCCTTCCACGAAGTCGGCCATCTGCCGCCGCGATTCATCGCGGCTTCCTGCCAGCAACATCCACAAGTCCTGAATCGCAGGGCCGGTCATGCAGTCGTCCAGATCGACGAAATGCGGTCCGGCATCGGTCCAGAGCACGTTGCCACGATGGCAGTCGCCGTGAATTCTCAGTGGCGTGAACAAGCCGCCCGGCGCCAGCGCGTCTTCCGCCCGCGCGATCAGCTGTTCCGTGAGATCGGCGTATTTGTCGATCACATAGCTTGGCAGGAAGGGACAATCGAGGACGACCTCACGCGCGTGCCAGCCGAACTCCTCGGAGCTCAGCCGCCGCCGATGCTGGAAGCGGCCCGCCGCGCCGACGAGGTGCAGCCGGCCGATAAATCGGCCCATCAGTATTCGATCGTCGGTGGTGCCGAGCTCGGGCCAACGGCCGCCGCGACGCTCAAACACCGCATAGGGGTACCTTGCGATGTCGTGCAGCGACTCGCCGCGCACCACCATGGGCGCTACCACGGGCACATCCGCGCCAGCGAGCGCGAGCGAAAACTCGTGCTCCTCGAGGATGGCGGCTCGCGTCCAGCGCGCCGGGCGGTAGAACTTCGCCACCACCGGCGCCCGCTCTTCCACGCCAATTTGATAGACGCGATTTTCGTAGCTGTTCAGGGCAAGAACACGGCCATCGCAGGGGAAATCCAGCCGCTCGATCGCCTCAATGACGAGATCCGGGGAGAGCTCGGCGAAAGGCGTTTCTTCGTCGTGCGAATCTTTGTGGTGCGGATCTTGTGCCATGGACAGGACTTCGATCTCGTTCTTTGAGCCCGGACCTTGGCTATTATGAGCCCCGATCGCAAGTAACCCCTGGCAAACCTCAAGGAAAGACCGTGCATCGAGCGAGCGTTCTGGTGACCGGCGGCGCCGGCTACATCGGCAGCCACGTCGTACGCCAGCTGATCGAGCGTGGCGAGCGAGTCGTGGTTCTGGACAACCTGGTGACCGGCTTTCGCCAGGCAGTGCTTGGGGCGGAGCTCTGCGTCGGCGATGTCGGGGACATGCAGCTGGTCGGGAAACTCCTCGGCGATCACGGTATCGACACCGTGTTGCATTTCGCGGCGCATACCATCGTGCCTGAGTCCGTCGAGCGGCCCCTGAAGTACTACGGCAACAACACCGCCGCGACACGCAACCTCCTCGAGGCCTGCGATCGGGCGGCCGTGAAGCACTTTGTTTTTTCGTCGACCGCCGCCGTCTATGGCATTCCAGCGGGCGGGTTCGCCGCGGAAGATACCCCGCTCGCGCCGATCAACCCTTACGGCACGTCAAAGCTCATGAGCGAATGGATCCTGCGCGATCTTGCCGCCGCGAGCGCGTTGCGCTACGTCACGTTGCGCTATTTCAACGTCGCAGGATCTGATCCGAAGGGCCGCATTGGGCAAGCGACGCCGAACGCAACGCTCCTGACGAAAGTCGCGTGTGAAGCGGCGGTTGGCAAGCGGCCGTCGGTTTCCATCTTTGGCACCGACTATGAGACGCCCGACGGCACGGGCGTGCGCGACTACATACACGTCGAAGACCTAGCCGAGGCGCACCTCAAAGCACTCGACTACCTGCGCGGCAGCGGCGCGTCGATAACGCTCAACTGCGGCTACGGGCACGGTTACAGCGTCCGCGAAGTCATCGCCATGGTGGAAAAGGTCGCGGGCCGGAAGATCAATACCATCCTGGCGCCGCGCCGCGCGGGCGATCCTCCGGCACTGGTGGCGCGAGCGACCCGAGTGCGTTCGGTGCTGCAATGGACACCGCGTCTCGATGACCTCGGTGAAATTATCCGAAGCTCCTATGCGTGGGAACAAAAGCTGCTTGCGGAGCCGTGGAAATAGCGGTTTGACTCAATCGCGCGTCTTTGCAGGTCTTTGATTGGCAAAGTAAACTGCGACGAGAAACAGGTTTCCCGCGCCGCACTGACTGTTAGAATGCCGGCCATGCGCCTCGCCCGCCCCCGCTCGCTCAGCGGCCTGCTGCTCATCGGATTCTCGCTCGTTGCGGTGCCGCTGTTCGTTGCGGTCGTCAATGCGGCTATCCAGATCCGGTCCCTCGCCGACGAGAGCAAGACGCTTGTGCGACAGGGTGTCGACATCACGCGCCACAATCAGGTGCTGTCCGAAGAAATCGCCGCGCTCGAGCGCACGGCGCGTCTCTATCAGGTGCTTGGCCGGCGCGATCTGCTCGATGTGTACCGGGAAAATCAGCAGCGATTCCTCGATACGGTGCGCAACCTCGAAGGGCTGCCGCAGCCTCCGGCGGCGATGAAGACGCTCGACGCCATCGGCAGGATGGGCATCAATCAGGACGCCGCGCTGCGTGCCGCGGGTCAGGACGCAGCGGCGGTCAGCCAGGTCGTTGCCGGTTTCGCTCCGATGGCGGATGCAGCGCGCGCGTACGCACAAGGCACGAATCAGCAGATCGAATCGCAGCTGAACAAGCTGCAGGCCGCGACCGAACGCGCACAGCGCACATTATATTGGCAATCGGCCATGCTGCTGCCCATCACCATTATCATCGTGGCGTTCGTAGTCCTGCGCCTCGCGCGTCCGCTGCGTCAGATCGATCGCGCGATTGGCGAACTCGGCCGAGGCACCTTCTCGCGGGCGATCGCCGTGCAGGGGCCGAGCGATCTCGAGGCGCTCGGCCGGCAGCTCGAGTGGCTGCGCGTCCGGCTCCTCGATCTGGCGCAGGAAAAGAACCGATTTCTGCGGCACATGTCGCATGAGCTGAAGACGCCGCTCGCGAACATTCGCGAAGGCACGGAACTCCTGATGGATGGCGCCGTCGGACCTCTCGAAAGCGGACAGCGCGAGGTCACGGCAATCCTCAGGGAAAACGGCATGAAGCTGCAGCGGCTCATCGAGAACCTCTTGAGCTTCAGCGCCTGGCAGGCACAGAGCACGGGTCTCGAATTGTCCGAGTTTCGCCTGCGGCCGCTCGTCAAGCATGTGATCGAGGCGCAGCAGCTCACGCTCATCGGGCAACGCGTGCGCCTCGACGTGCAGATCGATGACCTGGTGGTGATCGCCGATCGCGCGAAGCTGCGCCTGATACTCGACAACCTGCTGTCGAATGCCATCAAGTTCACTCCGCGCGGCGGCTCGATCCATATTCACGCGCGCAACGAACGCGAACAGCTGACACTCGACGTCGCCGACAGCGGCCCGGGCATTGCAGCGGAGGATCGAGCGCGCATCTTCGAAGCCTTCTATCAGGGCCGCACCCCGCAGGGCGGCCATGTGAAAGGCACGGGGATCGGACTGTCGGTGGTCCTGGAATTCGCGCACGCGCACGGCGGCACGGTTGACATTCTCGATGGTAAATTTCCGGGCGCGCATTTCCGCTTGCGCCTGCCGATGCGCCAACTCGCCGGCGAGCCGAAGGAACGGGCGAATGCGGCTTGAGCGATTCATGGCTGCGGGCGTCGTTAGCGTCGCGCTCGCAGGCTGCAGTCTCGGCAACGTGCTGCGCAGCGCCGATCACACCGAGGCCGAGGCAGTCAAGCCGCGGGCCGACGTGAGTGTGATCGCGGAGTATCTGGAGACCATGCGCAAGTTGAGCCAGTCGGATCCGGCCGTGCAGGCCGAAACCTTTCAGCAGACGCGCGAGGCCGCGGACCTGTCACCGACCACGGCCAATCGGCTGCGTTATGCGCTGGCGCTTGCTACGCCCGGCCACGGCGGCAGCGATGCAACGGCCGCGCAGAAGCTGCTCGCACAACTCCTGGCATCGCCCGAATTGCTGCTGCCAGCCGAACAGGCGCTCGTCGAAGTCGAACTGAGGCAGATCGAACTACGCCTCGTGCTGTCCGAGGAGAATCGCAGGTTGCGGCAGGAGTCCGCGCGCGCCGAACGCGACCGTAGCACGGCGGCCGCCCGCCGCCTGCAGGCGGAGCTGGATGAGAACAAGCGCCTGCGCAAACAGCTTGATGAAGCCCTGGCAAAACTTGATGCCGTCACACACATCGAACAGCGCTCGAGCATCGACCGCAACTCGAATGGAAACAAACCTTGAACACCACGCCCAAGCGCAAGCCCAAGATTCTCGTCGTCGATGACGATCCGGGGCTGCTGCGCCTCCTGACAATCCGGCTGCGCGCCGAGAACTACGATGTCGAAGCCGTGGAAAGCGCAGCAGCCGCCCTGAATGCGGCCGGCCGCTTCCGGCCAGACCTCGTCATCACGGACCTGCGCATGGATCAGATGGACGGCATGGGCCTGTTGAAGGAATTGCAGAGCCGCTGGCCGGGCCTGCGCGTCATCATTCTGACGGCGCATGGCACGATCCCGGACGCGGTGCACGCAACCCAGAGCGGTGCCTTCGGATTTCTGACCAAGCCCATCGACAAGCAGGAGCTCCTCGATCAGGTGGAGAAGGCGCTGCGCGTCTCGGGGATCGCGCAGAGCGACGAAGATTGGCGGTCCGAGATCATTACGCGCAGCGCCCTGATGGAGGAAAAGCTGGCGCAAGCCCACATGGTGGCGGGCACAGATGCCCGCGTGTTGATCACCGGCGAGAGCGGCACGGGCAAGGAACTGCTGGCCCGCGCGATTCACAAGGCGAGCGCGCGGCGCGCGCATCCGTTCGTCGCGATCAACTGCAGCGCCATGACCGAGGACCTTCTCGAAAGCGAGCTCTTCGGCCACGAAAAGGGCGCCTTCACCGGTGCCGTTCGCACTCACAAGGGCCTGTTCCAGGCGGCCGACGGCGGCACGCTCCTGCTCGATGAGATCGGCGATATGCCGATGCGCCTGCAGGTGAAGCTCCTGCGGGTATTGCAGGAAAATCAGATTCGCCCCGTCGGCAGCACGGAGGCCATCGCGGTGAACGTCCGCGTCATCTCCGCGACGCACCGGGATCTCACCCAGCTCATGGTGAGCGGGCAGTTCCGGGAGGATCTCTACTACAGGCTGAACGTCGTGCATATCGACATGCCACCGCTTGCCAAGCGGCGCGAGGACATTCCGCTCCTCGTCGGACATTTCCTCGAGCAGATCGCGCGCGAGAGCAATCAACGCAAGATCTATGCGCCCGAGGCGGTCGAACTGCTCGCGACCGCGGAATGGCCTGGCAACATCCGCCAGCTCCACAACGTCGTGCGCCACAACGTCGCGCTGTCACGCAATCCGATCATCAACGCGGAACTCGTGCAGCAGGCGCTCGGCGGCGGACCTTCGAAGCTGCCGTCGTTCGATGAGGCGCGCGATGAGTTCACGCGCAATTACCTCGTGCAGATCCTGCAGATCACCGGCGGCAACGTGAGCCAGGCCGCGCGCCTCGCGAAACGCAATCGCACGGACTTCTACAAGCTTCTCGGGCGGCATCAGCTCGCGCCGGATGAATTCAAGCCGCGCTGAGGCCGTGGTGCACCCGCCATATTTCCCCTGCCCTCGTTGCGAAACCTATCAATGAAAAAGTGGAAACTTTGGTCGCTCGCTGGCGCGATCGTGATTGCGCTTGTCATTGGCGTGCTCAGCATCGATGCATTTCGCTGGCGCGCGCATGTGGTGCGCGCCTGGGCTGGCGGGGAAATCCACGAGGTCACCTGGAACGAGCTGTGGTTCATGCTGAAGCCAAGCAGCGGCTTCTGGCTGCGATCGCTGGTCGAAGGTCGTGGTCTGAGCGCCGCCGTGAAGAATCCACTCGTGACACCGGCAGACGTCACAGCCGGCGGCAAGATGTTCCGCCAGCACTGCGCCCAGTGCCACGGCGGCAACGGCCACGGCGGACTGGGACCTGCGCTCGAGCGACCGCCGCTCAAGCACGGCGACAGTGATTGGGCGATCTACCGGAATCTGCAGCACGGCATTCCTGGCACGGGCATGGTCGCCATGAATCTCGAAATTCATAGCGCCTGGCAGGTCGTCGGATTCATCCGCTCACTGCAGTCAAAGGCGGCGGCCGGTGGCGCGCAACTCGTGGCGCAGAGCGGACGGACATTCGCGCCGATCAGCTTCGAACAGCTAGTCGCCGCCGACCAGCAACTCGATTCCTGGCTGATGTATTCGCGCACCTATGACGGACAGCGCTTTGCCCCGCAGACCGAGATCAATGCGGGCAACGTGGGGAAGCTCCGCCTGAAATGGATGTATCAGTTCGATCCGCCGAATCCGGGATTGGAAGTAGCACCGGTGGTCGCCAACGGCATCGCTTTCGTCACGGTGCCCCCGGGCAGCATCTACGCGCTCGATGTGCGCACGGGCGAGATCATCTGGGAATATCACAAGGCGATGCCCGACCGGCTGTCGCTCTGCTGCGGCCAATTCAACCGCGGTGTCGCCATTCTTGGCCGCACGATTTATGTCGGCACGCTCGATGCCCACCTGCTCGCGCTCGACGCGTTGACGGGCGAACTGCGCTGGGACCTGAAGCTTGGCCTGGTGGCGGAAGGCTATTCGTTGACCGGCGCGCCGCTGATCGTGCGCGACACGGTGATCACCGGAATTTCGGGCGGTGAATTCGGCATCCGCGGTTTCGTCCTGGGAGTCGACGCGGCAACCGGCAAGGAGCGCTGGCGTTTCAATACGGTTCCAGGTCCTGGCGAGCCCGGCAATGAAACCTGGGCGGGCGACTCCTGGAAGACCGGCGGCGCACCCACGTGGATAACGGGCAGCTACGATCCAGCGACCGACCTCATCTTCTGGGGCGTCGGTAATCCATCACCGGACTACAACGGCGATCTGCGCAAGGGTGACAACCTCTACAGCAACAGCATCGTCGCCCTGCACGCGCAGACCGGAAAACTGGCATGGCACTACCAGTTCACGCCGCACGACGAACACGACTGGGACTCGACGCAGGTGCCCGTGCTGGCTGATATCAAGATCGACGGCGCCAACGTGCCCGCCATCCTCTGGGCGAATCGCAACGGTTTCTACTACGTGCTCGATCGGCGCACCGGAAAATTCCTCTACGCGACACCGTTCGTCGAACAGACCTGGTCGAAGGGCTTCACCGCGGCCGGCCGGCCCGTGCTGAACGATCAGCTCAATGTCACGGAATCCGGCGCAACGATTTCGCCGGGCGCGAGCGGCGGCACGAACTGGCAGTCGCCGAGCTTCAATCCCAAACTCGATCTGCTGTTTGTGCATGCCTATGAAAGCAGCGCGGTGTTCACGAAGGCGAGTACTGCGCCCGAAGATCGCAACGACTACGAACTCTTCGTCGGCAGCGGCTCAACGGTCAATCGCGACCTGCGCTCATATGTGCGCGCAATTGACGCAACCACTGGCCGGCGCGTATGGCAGTACGAACCGAAGGACGTGCCACGCCAGTCGACCTCCGGCCTGCTGGCGACCGGATCGGCTATCGTTTTTGGGTCGAATGACGACCGATTCTTCGCGCTCGACGCCCGCACGGGCCGGGAACTGTGGGTCTTTCCCGCCGGCGGATTCATCAATGCCGCGCCGGTTTCGGTCGAGATCGACGGTCACCAGCTGATATTGATTGCGGCGGCGAAGAATGTGCTTGCCTTTGGGCTGTGACGGCCCGCCGGCGCAGCGGCCTCGTCAGGCGTAAGGCCGGTAGACCGGCTTGACCGGAGCACCGATCAGGTAGCGCTCGACGCCGTGCTCGAGGGCATCGCGGTAGATTGGCAGTGCCGCGCGCACGGCCGCGATGGTGGCATCGATGTCGGCTTCCCTGTGCGAATAGCTCACAATGAAGGAAGGTGCGAGCACACCTCCGCGGATAAGTTCCTGCTGAAAGAGCGTGCGCAACTCCTGGCTCGGCCGGCCTTCCCGGTCGCGCGTAAAATAGACCAGCGCACATTCTCTTCCCAGAGTACCGACATACCGCTCGACGCCGAATTCGCGCGCGGCCGCTTCAATGCCCGCACGCAAGCGGGCGCCCGCGCGATAGAGATGACCGATCACGTCCTCGCGCTGATAGATGTCCATGGTCGCGATACCGGCCGCGAGCGCGTGAGTCTCCGCTCCATGGGTCGTCGACATCAGGAACACACGCTCGCGATCATGATCGAGGCCGCCGAGGCGCATGATCTCGCGCTTGCCGACGAGCGCTGACAGGGCGAAGCCATTCGCGAGCGCCTTGCCGAACGTCGAGAGATCCGGATCGATGCCATAGACGTGCTGCGCGCCGCCGACGTGCCAGCGAAAGCCCGTGATCATTTCATCCAGAACGACAATGGCTCCGCGGCGATGCGTGAGATCAAGGAGATCCTTGAGGAACGATCCTTGCGGCTCTTCGTGCTTCGCCGCCTCGAGGACCACGCAGGCGATGCGCTCGGGATACTGCGTGAACAGCCGATCGAGGCTCTCGAGGTCGTTGTAATGAAATTTGACCGTATGCGAGCGCGTCCATTCGGGCACGCCGCCCGCTATCGCGGTGCTGCCGATAAACCAGTCGCTCGAGGAAAAGAAGGGATGGTCGCCGCAGATGGCAATCATGTCGCGGCCGGTGTGCGAGCGCGCGAGCTTCACCGCGCCGTCGAGCGCAGCGGATCCATCCTTGCAGAACTTGACCATTTCTGCGCCCTGGATGCAGCCGAGCAGCTTTTCCGCCGCGCGCACTTCGATCGGCGCCGGCCGGTTGAAATTGCTGCCGTTCGGCAGCTCCCGCGCCGCCGCTTCGTAGACTTCGCGGTAGGCGTGGCCGAGCGTAACGGCCCTCAGTCCCATCGCGTATTCGATGAATCGGTTGCCGTCCATGTCCCAGACATGGCAGCCCGCGCCGCGTTCGATGAACGGGGGCGACAACTCGGGAAACTGATCGGCGCCCTTGGCATAGGTGTGGCAGCCACCCGGAATGATCTGCCGCGCACGCTCCGCCAGCGCTTTGCCCTTCTCGTACGAGGCTTCGCGATTCTTCTTCACAACACCACCTTGCGCGCGTAGAACGCTTCGGCAAAGCTCGACGCGGCATGGCACTCGATGCCGCGCAGACGCGCGAGCCCCAGGAACGTGTCTGCGGTGAACCAGTCCTTCCCACGTTGCGACGGATAGGCGCTCAGGAGGGCCGCCACCTTCCGGCGCACCTGCGTGCGGCTCACCGGCACGTAGAAATTCGGGGCACCGAGATCGCCGTCGTACTTCGGGACCTCATATTCGAGAATCGTGTGATTGCGAAACGTATTCCAGGTGAGCTCGCTGACAACGCGATGATCCTGGTGCGCATCGCGGCCGAAGTGCGTGAAAACTACCTGCGGGTCGGCACGTTGCTTGAGCCCTTCGATCAGTTCCTTCGCGCGGCGCCAGTCGGCCGGCAGGAAACCATCCTGCAGTCCGCCTGTGATCACCTCGGAACGCGCCGCGCCGCGCAGGAACTTGCGGGCGCTAGCCTTGAGCTCGCGCGCGCGCAGCGCAGTTGAACAGAGAACGACCCAGGTCACCTCGACCTGCTTGCGCTCGCTCAGAATTCTCAGCTGAGCCGCCCCGCAGCCGATGTCGATATCGTCGCAATGCGCGCCGAGGCAAAGTATTCGTAGCGGCCCTTCGACCTTTGCAAATGCTAGCGGGTGCACACGTTCGCTCCTGTCATTCGCTCGTTAGCGGGGGCGCTTCCAGACCATCCAGGGACAATTGCCCTGGGCTTCCATGCGATCGAAGGTAATCTTGTCCTTGAAGGTGTCCATCGACTGCCAGAAACCCTCATAGCGATGCACCGCCAGGAGCTTCTTGCCGATGAGGCGCTGGAAGGGCTCATTGACGAGCTCATCGCCCTCCTCCATGTAGTCAAAGATGTCCTTGCGCAGGACGAAGAATCCGCCATTGATCATGAATCGCGGATCGCGCAGTTCACCCATCGCCGTTGCATAGCCGTCGTCCGTTGACTGCACGGTGTGAAAGCTCGCCTGCGAGCGCACTGCGACCGTTGACGCGACAACCTTCTTCGCGCGAAATTCCGCGATGTGCCGATCGAGCGGCAGATCCGAGAGGCCGTCCGAGTAGTTCGCGAGAAACTCCTCCTCGCCGGCGACATACTTCTTCACGCGCAGCAACCGCTGCCCGATGTTCGAGTGCATGCCGGTGTCGACGAACGTGATGCGCCAGTCGTGAATGTCGCTTGCGAGAAGCTCGACCTTGCGCCCGCCTTCGCTCAGGACGAAATCGTTCGACATCGCCTCGTTGTAGCCGAGGAAGTATTCGCGGATGAGATCGCCGCGGTAACCGAGCGCGAGGATGAAATCCTTATGGCCGAAATGCGCGTAGTAGCGCATCAGATGCCACAGGATCGGACGCGTGCCGATGTTGACGAGCGGCTTCGGAATGGTGTCGGAGTGCTCGCGCAGTCGCGTACCGAGACCCCCGCAAAACAAGACTACTTTCATAAATACCTTTGGCCAGCGAACACGCGCCCCAGCGCCGCGCGGGCGTCCTGGCGGAGCAATATGACATGACAACCGCGCACTTTACGTGAGCGCCGTCAACAGATCTGTCGCTTCGAGCGCCGTGGCTGCCGCTTCCACGACCCGGAAATCGATGCCGGACGCCTCGGCGACGTCGAATAGCGAATGCGCGCCGTCCGACTGATTGAGAACCCATAGCAGGGCATGTTCGTATTGCCCCGGCGCGGTGCCCCCGACGGTCCGATACAGGCCCCGCTTGCCAAGCTGCGGTTCGCACTTGGGTTTCCGATTCTCGCAGCGGCGATCGGCATCGAGGATGGCGAGCGTGTTTGCCGCGCAGTAAAGACTTTCCGCAAGCGCCTGCGGCTGGATGAGGGACAGGTCGTCAGCCGATGAATGATACTCGGCGTACATGTCATTGGCGGATCGAGTGAGCCGGCCGACCGGCAGATTGAAACCCGGCGAACAAAGCTGGCGCTCATCGTAGCCATACGGCGAGAACGGCAGGATCCTGCCCGTAAGGCCCGCCGCCGCCATGACGTGGGGAACGACGCGGTCGACAAGCGCACCGCCGCGGCGGCTGCGCTTGTACGTAAGCGCGCCGGAGTCGCCCGCGAGACCGATGATCAATCCGTGCCGCACGCGGCCGATACGCGCTTCATTCCGCGCCAGCCAGACAATCGACCCGATCGTCCCGGGCGCGAAAACGAAACGCAGCGTGTGCCGCGGCTTCTCGAGGCTCGCAAGCCGCGCCAGCTCCGCCGCGACCGCCATGCCGGCGCAATTGTCATTCGCAAGCGACGGATGACAGGTGTGACTGAACACGATGATTTCGTTGTCGGTCGCGCCGGCAATGACCGCTTCCGCGTAGGTCAACGAGCCTGGCGCGAGCGTCGCATCGATGACGACCTCGTACTCGTCCTCGGCGAGTCGCTCGAGATCCCGATGACGCAGGCAGAATCCCCAATTCTCGCGGTAGTAGGACGTGCGGTAGGGGATCCAGTCCGGGTGAGCTGGCAGGCTGTGCAGGTGCGGACGCAGTTCTGCGAGCGACATGCGGGCGCGCACCGGTGTCGAGTAACTGACGACATGCAGATTGTGGGCGCGAAAGTCGATGACTTTCCGGCCGCTCGAATCCGCGACCCAGGCATCCCGGATATTCCATTCGTTCGGCACGGTCCAGTCGAACACCGGCGTGCCGCTCGGCACCTCCACGGTCTCGAGTGTCACGTGCTCGCCAATGTGACGCAGCGTTTCACGGACACCGGCTCCGGTGATGCTGCGGCAAATCGGATACAGCCTGCTCGCAAAAGCGTGCAGACGCGCACCCGACCCCTGGGTCGCGCTTAGGCTGCGGAGATTTTCGAACAGGACTGACACGTGCCCTTCAGCTTCTTCCCGGAAGTTCGGACGCCGCGCGCGAACCTTCAAACCGCGCGCGATGCGCGCTCGCGTCAAAATCAGGGTAGCTTGCGTCGCGCTCGACGATCTCCGTGACCGGTTCCGGCCACTGGATGCCAAAGCGCGGGTCATTCCAGCGTACGCCGGCCGCCAGCTCGGGTTGATAGTAGTCCGTCATCAGATAGGTCACTTCAACGGCGTCCGCCAGCGTGAGAAAGCCGTGCGCGCAGCCCCATGGAATGTACAGACCGCGCTGATCGCGAGCATCGAGCGCGACGCCGAAGTGGCGCAGATAGGTCGCCGACCCGGGACGCAGGTCGATGATGACATCGTAGATCGTCCCGGCCGCGCACCGCACGAGCTTGTTTTCCCGCGACGGCGGCCACTGAAAATGCATGCCACGGAGCGTGCCCCGGCGGTGATTGTGGGAGACGCTGCCCTGCACGAACTCGCCCGCGATGCCATGCGCCGCGAACTCGCGCACGCACAGGGTGCGCGCGAAGAATCCCCTTTGATCGGCGCGACGCTCCAGGTCGATGACAAACGCATTGTCGACGGGAGTCGTCGTGAAGATCATCAGACGCGCCAGAAGAAATCGTCGTCGAGCTGCTGCGTGCGGCTGAGGTAGCGCAGCTGCTTCAGGCGCGTGAACGCCCGGAACTCGAAAGTATCCTTGCTCATCTCGATGCGCTCGAAGATCTCACGCAGCTGGGTCGCGCCCATGCGCGCGTCATAGGCGCACTTGAATCCGGGCAGGCGTGTCGTGATCTTGTCGAACGAAACGCGATAGCTGCGGTTGTCGCCCTTCGCCGTACCGACTGAAATCTCGCAGCCGGTGAACACGGACGCCACGATTTCGGCGATCTCGCGCACGCGATAGTTCTCGCTGTTCTTGCCGACGTTGAAGACCTCGCCATTGATGCTGGCGGCGGGCGCTTCGACGGCGCAACGCATGGCATTGCAAATGTCCTCGATATGCACCAGCGGCCGCCACGGACTGCCGTCGCTCGTCATGGCGATACGCTTGACCGTCCAGGCAAGTCCGCACAGATCATTCAGCACGATATCGAAGCGCATGCGCGGCGACGGGCCATAGGCCGTTGCGTTGCGCAGAAAGACCACGGAGAAGTTCTGATCCGCCAGCGGTTTGACATCGCGCTCCACCAGCGTCTTGCACTTGGCGTAGGCCGTCTGCGGATTGGTTGGCGATGTCTCATCGAGTATGGCTTCGCCGGCGCCGACCCCATAGACGCTGCAGGAGGAGGCGTAAACGAAACGTTTGACTCCGACCTTCTTCGCCATCTGCGCCAGCCGGACCGATCCGAGGTGATTGATCTGATAGGTGACTTCCGGCCGATTCTCTCCTAGCGGATCGTTCGATAGTTCGGCGAGGTGGATGATCCCATCGAACCCTTCGAGGTCGCTTTCTTCGACCTTGCGCAGGTCCTTCATCAGCGTGCGCGGCAGGATCGGCTCCTTCGCGGGCGAGCTGTAGAGCCAGCCGTCGCGGTAAAAGCCGACGTCGAGCCCGGTCACGTCATGGCCCCGCGCGATGAGGTGCGGGGCGAGACGCGAGCCGATGTACCCTTCAGTTCCGGTGACCAGTATCTTCATAAGGAGTAGCGCTTTCTTAAAGTTTTTTGCGTTGGAACGCGCCGGACGACCGCAATTGCAAGTCGCCAGCGGCAGGTCGCGCAAGATACCGGCCCGCGTCGCGCATTTTGTTGATGATCAACACGATTCCGCTCGGCAGTCTCCGTTCCCACCGCGAATCGCCCGCCGGGACTGCACAACCAGCCGCATTATGTTGACTTCGAGAGACGCTGCCAACCTTCCGCGGCCGGCGCGCCAATCGCCCCCTGGCAACGCCCCTAGCGACGAAAGATACCGGTCAGTCCACGCCGCAGCTCCGCACCGAGATGCGGTCGCGCCCACGCCATATGCCGCAGCGCATGGCGGAACGCCGCGAGGCGCTCCGACCAGGGATTACGCGTCGAGATCGACGTTCGCAGGTAGTCGAAGTGCTTGCGCCAGGCAAGGTAGCCCACCGTGTCGCGGGCCCGACGGCCTGGATCGAAGAACTCACTCAGCTCGGTCGCCGACAATTTGGATGAAGAGCTGCGATCGGCGGTGCGGCGCTGGAGCAGCACCTCCGGCAGCAGCGCGAAATGGCCAAGCAGCGCGAGCTCGGCCATCAGCACCATGTCACCCGCGGGATAGGGTCGATCGAGTCGCGTGTTGCGCAGAGTCGCAAGCCGGATGAGTCCGCATTGCGCGTTGTTCATGGCGAGCTCGTTGCAGACGCGGGCAAAACGATCGCTCGCCCGCGCCTCACGCACATCGATGTCGCCGGAATAGATCTGGAGCGCGATGCCGGCATCGTCGATGAGCTGGGTGCGTCCGTAAGCCAGCACGACCTGCGGATCGCGATCCATGACCTCGACGCAACGCGCGAGCATGGTGCGTGGCACGACGTCATTGCCGGATGCCCACTTGAAATAGGCGCCGCGCGCCTCGCCGACCACGAAGTTCCAGTTCGCCGGCGCGCCGATGTTGCGGCTCTGGCGGATGTAACGAACGCGGGCGTCGCGCTGTGCATAGTCGCGAACGATGTCTCCGGTCGCGTCGGTCGATGCGTTGTCGGAGACGACCAGCTCGAAATCCCCGTAGGTCTGACCGAGGATCGAATCGAGCGCCGCCCGCAGGTGCGGTGCGCTATTGAAGACCGGCATTCCGATCGTAACGCGCGCAGCGGCAGTCGTCCCTCGCGACTCTTGCTCTCTTGCTTCGTTTGTTTCCATGACCGCGTCTGCTGCGCTCAAGTCTGCGGGAGGAGTCCGGCTACTCGATCGTACACGGCAGCGAGAGCCTGCCGCGCCTGCGTGTTGTAAGCGACGATGGCTGCAGCGAGCGCCGCCCGCCGTTCACCGATCCTGGCCGCGGCATCACGCAGCGCCGTGGGCGTCAGATTGGCGAGCGGCACGGTGTAGTCGTTCAAACCCACATCGCTCATGAGCTGCTGGACCTTGCGATTGCCGACCACCGCGAGCACGGGAGTCTCGGCGAGCAATGCCAGGATCAGACCGTGCAGCCGCGAGGCCACGACGAATTCGGCTCCGCGCACCGCATCGACATAGCTCGCGACCGTCGATATCTGAGCGATCTCCCAATCCGCACCGCCGCCAGCCGCGGGCAAGAGCGCAACGACGCGTTCGATGACCGGCAAGTCCATCTGGGGCTGAGAGCACACAAATCGCACTTTGAAGCCACGCGCCATCCAGTCAAGACAGGCTGCGGCGAGACTGGCAATGTAGTCGCCGTGCGCGCTCGCCACATCGGCGACCAGCGCCCGATCGGAAATCGCGGAAACCGCGACGAACTTTGCCGCGCTTGTTGCATGCGGCGCGCTGGCGGCAGGCAGCATCAGACTGAAAGCCAGATCCGGAATCACGGTGGACGGCGCGCGCAGGCCGAATCCCTCAATCGCCGCGGCCGTCCCCGTGTCGCGGAACGTGCGCACGCTCGCGGCACGCATGGCCGAGACGCTCAGCCACCGGCCGGGGCGCGACTTCAATACGTCCATGCCGAGGCCAAGCGATGCGACGGGCACCCGCCTGCGTCTTGCAAGCTGCGTCCAGAGAAATAGCCGCCAGGGATGTTCCCAGGGGCCGCCCCAGAACTCGTCCAGTTGTCCGCCGCCCGACAGCACCAGCAAGTCGAGTCCCATCAGACAGCGGCGAATGCTTGCCGCGGTTGCGAGCCGCTGCGCGGCGGTGCGCACGCGCCAGGGAATAACGGCAGCAAGCGAACTCCCGCCGGACTGAGCGCCCGTCGAGGTCACTGGCCGTCCCGCGAGATCGACGCAATCGATGCCGAATGTCCGCCGCGTATCCTCGGGGTCCGGGCAGATGCCGATGAACTGCGCCTCGGGAACACGCGCCGACAGATTGTCGATCACCGCACGCTGAATCGCGGTGTCGCCGAGGTTACGGCTCGCATAGAGCCCCAGCAGCCCGATCTTCTTGGTCATGGCACGTACATCCTGTCAGTGCTTGCGCCAGGAGGCCGATGCCGTGCGGATGCGATCGATCAGGCCGCGTTCCGCCGACTCCTTGGGGCTGCCGCTCAGGAACCACAAGGCGACCAGGACACCCGTATATAAGAGTGCGCCGAGCCCGACACGCACGCCAAGTTGACGGAATAGGCCCGCCGTTGATGCCGCGAGCGGTTCGCCCCAGCGCGACTCGAACTGGCCGAGCGCGAGATACATGGCAAGCGTCGCCGCGCCAGGACGCCAGAAAGCACCCAGGAAATCGGCGATCGACATCGCCAGCGGCCGCGCCGTCAATGCAAACGACAAAGGCAGATAGATGGCGGTGGCGGCCAGCTCGCTCAAGGCGGCGCCCCGCATCCCATAATTCCTGATCAACAGCGACATGCCTCCCACAATCAGTACACAGCGAATCGCAGTCAACATCGACATCTGGTGCACCCGACCCAGCGCCAGAAGGACTGAGCCCGTCGCTGCGCCGAGCGCGAACAGCCCACCGGACAGGGCGAGAATTGCGACCATCGGCGCTGCCTGCGACCACTTCGCTCCAAGTACCAGCTGCACGAGGAGGGGTGCAACGCAGGCCAGCCCTACGGCTGCCGGCAGAACGAAGAGCGCGACGCTACCCAATACCTGCTGATAGGCCGCGCGCAGGCGTTGCGGTTCGTGCGACACATGCGCATAGCCCGCAAAGACGGCCCGATTCGCCGTCATTACGAGCTCGACAGTCGGCACCGACGAGATCTCGGACGACACCGTGTAGATGCCGAGCGCCGTCGGACCCGCCACCCGGCCGACCACGAAGTTGGCAAAGCGCTGATTCGCGAAACCAATCAGGTTGTTCACGAACATCCACGAGGAAAAGTGCAACAGATCACTCTTGGCCGCGAGCGACAGCCGCGGCCGGAAACTGCTCACGATGTAACTGATCGCCACACCGAAGATGCGGTGCAGGAAGATTCCTAGTACGAGCGCCCAGTAACTGGAGAGCACCCGCGCAAGGACGATGACGATCACGAATTGCGCGACGCGCTTGACGGACAGATAGAGGAAGTCGCGCCGGAACTCGAGCCGCTTGCGAAAATCGACGACACCGATGTTCTCGAGCGCCTGGATCGACCATGCGCCGGCGAGCGTTGCAATGACCGGCACAAGGCGCGGCTCGGAGTAGAAGACCGCCGCCGGATAGGCGGCCGCGAGCATTGCAAGGCCGCAGCCGCCGGCAAAGATCAGATTGAGCGTCCAGACCGTATCGTAGTGTTCGCGCCGCGCGTCCTTGCGCTGTATCAACGCGACTTCAAGACCGAAGGTGCTCGCGATCTCCAGCAGGCCAATAACCGACATGGCCATCGCGAGCACGCCGAAATCGCCCGGCACGAGCAGTCGGGCGAGCACGATGGTGCTGATGACTCCAAGGAGCCGATCACCCAGCCGGTAGAGCAGCATCCACGCCGCGCCACGCGCGACGTGGTCACCGACGGTCACGGGTACCGACGCGATCAGTCATCCGGAGCAACATGAACTGGCGCCTTAAAGAATCTTGATCGCGGGAATCGGCACGACAAACTGACCACCCCACTCGCGAATATAGCTGTGCTGCTGCACGATCTCATCCTTGAGATTCCAGGGCAGGATGAATACGTAATCCGGCTTCGTGCGCTTAATCTGCGCCGGGTCGACGATGGGAATATGCGTGCCCGGCGTGAATTTGCCGGCCTTGTAGGGATTGCGATCGACCGTATAGTCGAGAAAATCGGTACGGATGCCGCAGTAGTTGAGCAGCGTATTGCCCTTGCCCGGCGCCCCGTAGCCGACGATGCTCTTGCCGGCGCGCTTGGCGCCGATCAGGAATTCGAGAATGCAGCGCTTCGTCTCCTTCACCTGCTCGCCGAAGGACGCATACGTGGCGAGCCGGTCGAATCCGAGCTTGTGCTCGCGTTCGCGCAACTCGTTGGCGCGCGCCGACACGGGCTTCGTGGCATCGCTCGCGTGACGTCCATAGATGCGCAGCGACCCGCCGTGCGTCGGCAACTCCTCCACATCGAACAGCACCAGACCGTGCGCGGCGAACACGCGCTCCACCGTCATGAAGGAGAAGTAGCTGAAGTGTTCGTGGTAGATAGTGTCGAACTGATTCTCCGCCATCAGGCGCAGCAGGTGCGGGAACTCCATGGTGATGACGCCGCCCGGCTTGAGGAGCGTCTGCATGCCGCGAACGAAATCGTTGAGATCGGGCACGTGCGCCAGCACGTTGTTACCGAGAAGCAGATCGGGCTTGCCGTACTTCGCGGCGATCTTCTCCGCGGTCGCGGTCCCGAAGAAGCACACTTCGCTCGGCACTCCCCGCTTCTCGAGCGCAACCTTGGCGACGTTCGCCGCCGGCTCGATCCCGAGGACGGGCACCGACTTCGCGACAAAATGCTGCAGCAGATAGCCGTCGTTGCTCGCGATCTCCATCACCAGTGACTTGGCGCCAATGTTGAAGCGCTCGCGCATGGCGTCGGCATAGCGGCGCGCATGCTCGACCCAGGAATCGGAATAGGACGAAAAGTAGGCGTACTCGGAGAAGATTTCATCGGGCGCCACGTATGACTGCAGCTGCACCAGGAAACACTTCTGGCACACCAGCGCATGCAGCGGGTAGAAGCGCTCCATGCTGTTTAATTGCGAGAACTCGATGTGCGTCTGACACGGCGGGTGCATGCCGAGATCCACAAGACTGTGCTCGAGCGGTGCCGCACAGAACCGGCAGGCACCGGCGAACGCTCGCAGCGTCGCATTGGAATCGGGCAAGGTCTTCGGCTGCATACTCCACCTCTAGGTGTCAAAGGCCTGGCGTGTTATCTCGGTCACATTCCGGGACGACTGCCGCCCTGGCCGACCCGCGCCCCGCCCGCTCCCACCCCGACTTCCGGGCAATTTCTCGGGCGATTTCAGGTTTCTGGGCGCGATTCTAGGTGATAATTCGCCCCGCCGTCGGTTATGAATCACATCACAACGCTTTTGCCGATGACACCCGCGATCGACCCATGACACAGCTCGTACACGAACTGCTCAACGCGAGTGCGCAACGCCAACCGGAGCGCGCAGCGCTGCGCCTCGGCAGCCAGCTGCAGAGCTACGGGGAAACTGCTGCAGCCGCGCACAGCTTCGCCACCGCCGTCTGCGGCCTGGGACTTGGCAAGAACGACCGGGTCGGCATCTATCTGGCGAAACGATTCGAAACCGTGGCAGCCATGTTCGGCGCGTCCATGGCGGGCTGTGTCTACGTACCGATCAATCCCCTGCTCAAGGCACCGCAGGTCGCGCATATCGTGCGGGACTGTCAGGTGCGACTGCTGATCACCAACGATGAACGGGCGCGCGACCTCGCGAACAGTCAGGAATCCTGGAGCGATCTCGAGCATCTGGTGCTTCTCGAAGAGCCGCGTGAGCCCAGGTCGCTCGGCCGGGCACAAGCGCGATCGTGGCAAGCGCTCGCCGCCGTCAGCGGCCGGCCTGTGCATCGGACCATCGACGCCGACATGGCGGCGATACTCTATACGTCGGGCAGCACCGGCAAGCCGAAAGGCGTGGTGCTCTCGCATCGAAACATCGTTACCGGCGCCGCGAGCGTTACGCAGTATCTGGAGAACACGGCCGACGACCGCTTGCTAGCGGTCCTGCCGCTCAGCTTCGATTACGGCATGAGCCAGTTGACCACGGCGTTTTCGGTCGGCGCTTCAGTCACATTGATGGACTACCTGCTGCCACGGGACATTCTGAACGCCGCGGCGCGTGATCGAATCACGGGGCTCGCCGGCGTGCCACCGCTTTGGGCGCAGCTGGTCGATCTGAAATGGCCCGCCGAAGTTGTCGAGAACCTGCGTTACATTACAAACTCCGGCGGATCGATGCCGACGGCGACGTTGAAGAAGCTGCGCTCGCACCTGCCGCAGACCAAGGTGTTCCTGATGTATGGGCTGACGGAGGCTTTTCGGTCCTCTTATCTGCCGCCCGCCGAGCTCGATCGCCGCCCGGAATCGATGGGCAAGGCGATTCCCAATGCCGAACTGATGGTTGTGAACCCACAAGGCGAGGAATGCGGACCGAACGAGCCCGGCGAACTCGTGCATCGTGGGTCGCTGGTTGCTCTTGGCTACTGGAACGACAAGGAGAAGACCGCCGAGCGCTTTCGTCCGGCTCCCAGTCAACCAGCAGGCATTGTGATTCCGGAACTCGCAGTCTGGTCAGGCGACACGGTCCGCAAGGATGAAGACGGGTATCTCTATTTCATCGGGCGGCGCGACGAGATGATCAAGACCTCGGGCTACCGGGTAAGCCCTACTGAGGTTGAAGAAGTCGCGTATGCCTCGGGCTTGGTCAGCGATGCAGTCGCTGTCGGCGTGCCACACGCCGCCCTCGGCCAGGCAGTCGTGCTCGTTGTCGCAGCGACTCCGGGCGCCGCAAACGCGAGCGCTCCGCTCATCGACTATTGCCGAGCGAGTCTCCCCGCCTTCATGGTGCCGGCGCATATCGAATGGCGCGATCAACTCCCGCGCAACGCCAACGGAAAATTCGATCGCAAGCTGCTGGCGACGGAACTGAGCGCTTTGTTCGCGAGCGCAGGTGCAAAGTGATCGGCCAACTCGGCAAACACAGCGGCCGTTGGGATTTCGAGCTGCGCGACGATGCGCTCGTGATCGAAGGTCGCACGCTTGCTGAAATCGCCGCCGCAGTCGGCTCGACACCGTTCTACGTCTATTCGAGCCGTGCAATCACGCGCCGTGTCGCCGAGGTGCGCCGAATTCTCCCGCCGGCCGTCGGCCTGCACTACGCGGTGAAGGCCAATCCACTGCCAGCGGTCGTGCGGCTCCTCGAGAGTCTCGTCGACGGTTTCGACGTTGCGTCGGAAGGCGAACTGCAGATTGCGGCCGGCACCGGCATGAATCGCGATGAGATCAGTTTCGCCGGACCCGGCAAGCGCGACGCGGAACTCGAGGCGGCCGCGCACGCACGCATTATTGTGAATCTTGAGTCGATCAACGAAATGCGCCGGCTCGATGCCATTGGCAGAAGGCTCGGCCTGAAGCCCGCCGTCGCCGTGCGTGTGAATCCGGACTTCGAGCTCAAGTCGTCTGGAATGAAGATGAGCGGCGGGCCGAAGCCCTTCGGCACGGACACCGCACAGGTGCCCGCGCTGCTCGCCGAGATGCGCGCGACCTGTCTCGATTTTCGGGGCTTTCACATCTTCTCGGGTTCGCAGAACCTCAAGGCCGAGGCCATCATCGAGTCGCAAAGCAAAGCGCTCGCATTGGCGCGGGACTTGAGCACGCATGCGCCGGCGTTCCCGCGCTTCGTCAATCTCGGCGGCGGCTTTGGCATTCCCTATTTTCCCGGCGAGCGGCCGCTCGCGACGGAACCGATCGCGACCCACCTGCAATCGCTGGTGGTCACGGCCGCACGTGAACTGCCCGGCACGCGACTCGTGCTCGAGCTCGGCCGCTACCTCGTGGGCGAAGCTGGCGTGTACGTGTGTCGCGTGATCGACCGGAAGATTTCCGCCGGCCAGATCTTCCTCGTGACGGATGGCGGGCTGCATCACCATCTCGCAGCCTCCGGAAATTTCGGCCAGGTGTTGCGCAAGAATTATCCGGTGGTCGTGGGCCACAGAGTTCTGGGCGGTGAGCGCGAGATCGCTTCCGTCGTCGGACCGCTTTGCACGCCGCTCGACCTGCTGGCCGATCGCATGGAGCTTGGGGCGGCGCAGCCCGGTGACCTGATTGCAGTCCTGCAGTCGGGCGCGTACGGATTCACGGCAAGCCCGACGCGCTTTCTCAGTCATCCCGAACCGCGCGAACTGTTGCTCTGAGCAGGCCTGGCGTCATGAGCAACTCGCCTGCCGAGCTCATCGGCTCCATCCGACCCGACGGCATCGCACGCATCGACGCGACGGCGTCTGCGACGGCGGGCCGCATCGTCGCGGCGTTCGTTGGACGTCCCCGTTGGGCGTCGCAGGGAGGGGCTGCGACGGAAATTACAGCCACGTCCCTGGCCGAGGCCTTTCGCACCCGCGGCGCGGATTTTCTCGGTGACTTGCACGGCAGCTTTGCCGTCGCAATCTACGACGCCAGCACTCGCCGCGGCGTGCTCGCGATCGATCGCATGGGTGTATGCCAGCTCGCTTATGTCCGGCTCGAGGACGGCACGTTGGCCTTTGCCACGAGCATCGGTGCGCTCCTCAAGTCGACGCCGCAGTCCTTTCCGCTCAATCTGCAGGCGCTGTTCGATTTCTCTTTTCTCCATGTCATTCCGGCACCGGATACGGTCTATACCGGCGTACACAAGCTGCCGGCGGCCACGGCGCTGTCGATCGATGGCGACAATCGATCGACACGACGCTACTGGGTGCCGCAGTTCTCTCACTCCGCGGTGAACTCGGAATCCGCGCTTGGAAAAGAGCTCAAGGCCAGCCTGCAACTTGCGGTGCGCGACTGCGATCCGCGTACCGGTACCGGAAGCTTTCTGAGCGGCGGCATCGACAGCTCGACCGTCACTGGCATGCTGTCGGGGTTGCTTCCCGGTGCGCCCAGCTTCTCGATCGGGTTTGAGTCCGCGGGCTTCGACGAGATGGAATACGCGCGGATCGCGTCCGCGCATTTCGGGAGCCGCGCGCACGAGTACTACGTAACACCTGCCGACATCGTCACCGCCATTCCGCTGATCGCCGACGCTTACGACGAACCCTTCGCCAACTCCTCCGCGGTGCCGACCTATTTCTGCGCGCGGCTCGCGCGCGCGCACGGTGTCTCGCGCCTGCTTGCGGGCGATGGCGGCGATGAACTCTTCGGTGGCAACGAGCGCTATGCCAAACAGAAAGTCTTTGAGCACTACTGGCGCATTCCGGCCGCGCTGCGCAAATCCGTGGTCGACCCCATTGCCCTGCGCTTGCCACAGTCCGTCTGGCCTTTGCGCAAGATGCGCAGCTACGTCGAGCAGGCTCGCGTACGGATGCCGAAGCGGCTCCATACCTGGAATTTTCTCTACCGCCATCCTGCCGCGACCGTGTTCGAAGCGGATTTTCTGGCAGCGGTCGATACGACGCATTTGTTCGACAACATGCAGACGCTGTACGACGCCGCGCCGACAGACGACCTCGTCGATCGCATGCTCTACTTCGACTGGCAGCTCACGCTGGCTGACAACGATCTGAGAAAGGTCAATCGCATGTGTCAGCTGGCGGACATCGAAGTGCTCTATCCGATGCTGGATGACCGCGTCGTCGCAGTGTCGACGCAGCTTCCGCCGCAATGGAAAGTGCGCGGCCAGCAGCTGCGCTGGTTCTACAAGCGCGCCATGGGAGATTTTCTGCCGCGCCAGATCATCGCCAAGACTAAGCACGGCTTTGGGCTGCCCTTCGGTCAATGGCTGAAGGAATCGAAGCCGCTGCAGGGCGTTGTCTATGCGAGCGTCGCGCTCCTGCGCGAGCAGCGCATCGTGCGCCGTGATTTCCTCGACACACTCATCCGCGATCATCGCGACGGTCACGCGGGCTTCTACGGCTACATGATCTGGATGCTGGTGACGCTCGGCCACTGGCTCGATTCGCGCCGGTTGCGCATCTGAGCCCCCCACCGATTTAACAGTGCGAAATTATTGGTAAGCGAGGAAGCCGGGCGCGCCACGTCACTTTCGCCTGCTTTTCCCGCTTCTCAAGCCGTCTCGAGCGGCTGCCAATTGCACGCTGCATCAGCAGCATGCGCAACGTATTTAACTTCCGCGCGAACATTTCGCTTACCGGTCTGGCGCTTGCTGCCGACGGAATGCCCAGGCACCGCAAATTCACCGCGTATTTTGGCCGTTTTGACATTGCAGTCGCTTCAGTTCGCAGTTCGGTACACGCGGCGCGTAAACCGTGCAAATCAAATGCGCGTCTGTGATCTGCGACAACGAAAACATTTCCGTCGCAACCCGGAGACATCTGGAAAAGCGTGCTGTGCAACACTAATCTGCGTCAGCGATTTCGTTAAAACGTCCTGCGCCCTGAATTCCCGGTTGGAGGTTGTCACCGTCATGTCCCGACTTATTCGCGCCATTTCCGCGTTGTTGTTCGTGAGCGCTCTCGCCGCCTGCGCGCCCACGGCCACTACGAATGACACCACCGCGACCGACACGCCGCCGACGATCTCCGGATCGCCCGTGACGACGATTGCCGCCGGCACCGCCTACAGCTTCACGCCGAGCGCAGCCGATCCCGACGGCGATCCACTGACCTTCAGTGTCAGCAACAAACCGGTCTGGGCCTCTTTCAGCGCGAGCAACGGCACTCTCACGGGAACACCCGCGGCGTCAGACGTCGGCACGACGGCCGGCGTCATGATTTCAGTCAGTGACGGCACGAAGTCCGCCTCGATGAGCTCGTTCGACATTACGGTGACTTCAACCGCGCCGACCAACCATGCACCGACCATCTCCGGTACGCCCGGCACGACGATCGCGTCCGGCACCGCCTATACTTTTACGCCGACCGCCGCAGACGCGGACGGCGACGCGCTCACGTTCAGCATCACGAACAAGCCGTCCTGGGCAAGCTTCACCACATCGACGGGCAGGCTTTCCGGTACGCCGGCAGCGAGCAATGCGGGCACAACCAGCGGCATCGTGATTCGTGTCAGCGACGGCAAAGGAGGTTCGGCCTCGTTGCCTACGTTCAATCTGACGGTGACCACGACGACGCCGACCAATCACCCACCGACCATTGCCGGCACGCCGGCAACAACGGTCACGGCGACGAACGCCTATAGCTTTACGCCAACCGCGGCGGACGCCGACGGTGACGCGCTCACGTTTGCCATCACAAACAAGCCGTCCTGGGCAACGTTCAGTACCTCCACCGGCAGGCTCTCTGGAACTCCGACGGCCGCCAATGTCGGGACGACCAGCGGCATCATCATCTCGGTGAGCGATGGCAAAGCGACGACGTCGCTGCCTGCATTCAACTTAACGGTTGCAGCAGCACCCACGACCGGTTCCGCGACACTGACCTGGGTCGCCCCGACCGTGAATACGGACGGCACACCCCTTACGGACCTCGCAGGATATTTTGTCCGCTACGGAACTGCGGCCGGCACCTACACCACCAACTTGCGTGTCTCGGATCCGACACTCGGGACCTACATCGTGCAGAATCTGCCTTCGGGCACCTACTTCTTCACCGTTGCGGCTTTCGATACGTCGGACAATGCGAGTGCGAACTCCAACGAAGTCAGCAAGACCATACCGTAGCGGCGCAACAATGAATTCCTCCCGCAGTATTTTGAGAGCCTGTGCCCTCGGGGCCGTCGCAGCGGCAGCCACGCTGACGCAATTGCATGCCGCCATCCCGGCCACGACGGGCTGGTTTGCGATCCCCAATACGCAGCTGCGCAGCGTTTGCGCGGCCGATCACGGGTTTCCGCAGGTCGGGGGCAATACCGGCTGCCCCGCGATCACGAGCGCCTGGAACAGCGCCGTCTATGACACCAAGCGCAATCGGATGATCGTCTGGGGCGGGGGCCACACCGACTACTCCGGCAACGAGATCTACGCCATCAACATGGATACCCTCTCGGTGTCGCGCCTGACCGATCCGGGACTGCCGATATCGAGCGACTGCGGTGAGAGCATCGTCAACGGCACGCAGCCAAATTCTCGCCATACGAACGATGGCATCGAGTACATCGAGTCCGTCGACAAGATGTTCGTCTTCGGCGGATCGAAGTCACCGTGCGGCTTTTTCAGCGCCGGCACTTGGCTCTTCGATTTCGCGACGAACACATGGAGCCCGGTGAACGCAACTGGCGCCTCGCCGAATGGCGATGCGGGCATGATGACCGCGTATGACCCGAACACGCAGCTCATCTTCCTGCACGACCGCAGCTTCCTTTATTCCTTCGATCCCGCGACCGGCAAGTACACGCAGCTCGCGCAATCCACCGTCGGCGGCATCGGCTGGCACTCGGCGGCCACCATCGACCCGAAGCGCAAGAAATTCATCATCGCGGGATTCGACGACCGCATCGGCACCGGCGCGGTCTACTCGATCGATATCACGCCCGGCGGCAGCTACAAGATGACTCAGTTGAGTACGACCGGCGCAACCGCCCTCGCCAACAGCTCCTTTCCAGGCCTCGAGTACGACCCGGTGAGCGACCGCATCGTCGCGTGGGGCGAGGACACGCGCAATGTCGTGTACAGCCTCAACCTCGACACCAGCACCTGGACTTCGCAGACGGTATCCGGCGGACCCGCTCCGGCAGGCAACGGCGTGCATGGCCGCTGGCGCTACTCCAAGAAATACGGAGTGTTCGTGCTCGTGAACTCCGTAGACGATAATGTGGTGACGTTCCGGCTTTCCCCTCCGGGGCCGGCCGATACGCTGGCACCGGCCGCGCCACAGACTCTGCGTGCTCAGTAAGAGGTTGAACGGATGATTGGCAACATTATCGCCCTGGGCGTTGCAGCACTCGCTCTCGCTGCAGCCCCTTCGCTCCAAGCAGCCGCCACTCCCGAGGCTGATTTCGCGGCCCGCTGCGCTGCCGCCGGAGTCACCAAATGTGTCGCTTTCGACAACACGACCACCGACATCGTCCGTAACGTCAACCTGGTCCCGGACGGCAATGGCACATTCCGCGGCGGCCTCGATACAACCATCAAGGCATCGGGTATCGGCTCGCTGCGCTTCGACCTGCCGCCGCCACCGCACGCTGGCGCCAATATCGCCGGCGCATGGCTACCCCAGACGAACGACGGACTTGGGAGCCTCTTTGGCCAGAACTCAGTGTTCTACGTGCAGTTCCGCCAGCGTTTCTCGCCGGAGATGCTGAAACAGACCTGGGACTCGTACTACAAGACGGTTCTCTTTCACTACAACCAGATCTCCTGCGGCTCGCTCGAGATCACGACCATCAACTATTACCTGACCAATCGTCCCACGATGTACACGGATTGCGGCGCGCAGCTCGTGACGACGATGCTCGACGGCTCAACCTACACTTCGAGCACGCCGCTGCTGCTGCAGCAGGGCGACTATCGTTGCCAGTACGGCCAGGAGAGTCCGGCCACCTGCTTTTATCTTGTCGCGAACGAGTGGCTGACCTTCTACTACCGGATTCAGGTCGGCACCTACAATCAGGCGAACAGCCACATCGACGCCTGGGTCGCGCGCGAGGGCGACACGGCGTTCAAGCAATGGATACACGTGACGAACTACACGATCGGATGCGATACCGATCCCTGCACGTCTGCGCCCGGCAAGGATCAGGGGTTCAACAACCTCACCTTCACGCCTTACATGACGGCTCTCAGCACCTCATCGGGCCTGGCGGGAGTCACGTCACACGTCTGGTACGACGAGCTGATCGTGTCGACGCAACCGATCGCCCTGCCCGGCGCTCCAGCAACTCCGGCTGACACTCTGGCTCCAGCAGCGCCCACCGGCCTGCGCTAGAGAACGCCGTCCAGAATTCCCGCCAGCACACCCACCTGATGCTGGCGGCTCAACGTGCGTACGAAAGCCGCGTCGGCCCGGTGGCTCGTGCCGCTTTCGAGGCGCGCGAGAAACGCCGCTAGCGCAACCCCGATCGCGCTCTCCGATTCCGGATCGCAGATATCATCGTCGGCATAGCCGGCCGCGCGCACCAATGCGGCCGTGTCGCCGCGCTTGTCGGTCAGCGCCAGGAGCGGGCGATCCGCTCGCAGATACTCATAGACCTTGGCCGGCGTCTGGTGATTGCAAGTTGGGCCCTGGAATACGAGCAAGCCGTCGGCAACAAGCATTTCGCGGAGCGCTTCGGCGTATGCGACAACGTCGCCGATTGCGACAATGTCACCGATACCAGCTTGCGACACGAACTCGGAATACATGGCGTTGTGGCCGGTGGCGCGTAAAGTCACCCGCAGATTGTTCGCCGTAATCGTGCCTGCCCGTTTCATCGCGGCGATGACCCGCAGAAATGGGCGCGGATCACGATCCACCGGATCGAGAAGGCCACTGTGCACAAGATGCCGTGGCCTGCCGGTTGCAGCCGGCTGCTCGCTCGACGTCTCTGCCGCCGCGAATGCCTGCTCGTCGTAGCCGTTCGGGATCAGCGCCCAGCGGGCATCAGGTATCTCAGGGTAGCGGGCCGCATACAGGCGGCGGGCCCCCGGACTCGTGAAGACCACGACGCGGGCTTGATCCACGGTCGCACGCTCGATGCGCAGGACGCTTCTACGCTTGTTCGGCTCCGGCGGAAAACTGTCATCGCTCATGCTGTCTCTGAAGTCCGCGATCCACGGCAACCCGGTCAGGCGCGCAAGGCGGAGCGCGATGACATGCGCAGTCGCGATCGGATAGGTCGACCAGATCGCATGCGGCCGCCACGCGAGACACTGCGCCAGGCCCATAGGAATAGCGGCCCATTTCCAGCTGCTCCACCGATCGGGCAGTGCCAGGAAACCGGGATACCGGCCAGCGACGGCGAGATGTCTCGCCACGTCGAGGCTCGGAGCTCGCACGATCTTAAGGTCGGCGGGAACGTCGCCGAGCTGCTCATCGCTCACTGCCGGATGCGCGTGCGCCATGACCGTCAACAGACGCGGCGTCCAGCCGTGCTCGGGCAGATGGCGCGCGAAATTGAGAGTGCGCTGCAGTCCGCTGCTTCCCTTGCCGGGCGGGAAATGAAACGCGATCATCAGGACGCGTCGTTGCATTCTCTCACCCAGGCGATGCTCGCGTTCTCAACGGCATGCCGCCAGACCGCGGAACTGAAAGTGTGTGTCGCCTCTTCGAGGTGCTTGCGGGCGTTGCCCGTTTTCGCGAGGACAGCCTGCCACTCCCCGGAGGTTTTGACTCGATCGAGGAATTCCGCGGCGGTCAGATCCTCGCCGCTCGTGATGAGCAGCATCCTGCCGCGAAATTCCTGGGCGCCTCGCAACATGCCTTGCACGAACGGCGGCGCGCCACTCTCGGCCCGCGTTGCGAGTGTCGCGCCGAGATCCGTCGCCGATTCGCGCAAGCGCAAGCGGCCGCTCAAGACTTTCCTCCAGAATTCTCCGCTCAGCAGGCGGCGCAGATAATAGTGACGCACGCGGGCGCGCGCCTCGCTATGCGGACTTCGAACCCAAGGGTTGGCGATGATCAGCCCTTGCACGCGCGCATCCGACGCCGCATAAAGAAGAGCTGCCGATGCGGCGTCGCACAGACCCCAGAGCACGACGCGCGTGATCGACGGTGAGTTTGCAATCAGCGCGTCGATTGCCGCACGCGTGTCGGCATGGATATCTTCAAAACCGCGGAAAGCGCCTTCGCTGTCGCCCATCCCACGGTAATCAAATCGCAGGCAGGGAAATCCGGCGACTGCGAGTTGCCGGGCAAGCAATACGAATTGGCGATGGCTCCCGACGCGGTATTGCGGTCCGCCGACGATGACCACCACGCCGGTGCGTGCCGCGCGCTCCGGTTCATGGAGGACGGCCGCCAGGCTGCTGCCCTCACACTCGAAAACTACCGGCCGCCAGCCACTCATGCCGCGAACTCGAGCGCGGCGACGCTTCTTGCGATCAGTTCCGGCGCCGTTGAAATCTCTGCCGTCCCCCAGAATGGCGGCCCCGCCACAGTCTGCGCTCGAATGCGCCAGCCATTGCCGTTCAGCTGCTCGATCGAACGTTGCGCCGCCGGCGAGAGCTCCTGCGGATCAGCGTCCGAAACCTCGAACCAGTGCACGTCGGCGCCCGAAACAGGTGCCGCCGTTGGCAGCTTGCACGCAATCATCGCTGCCCACAGCTCGGACGCGATGGCATAACCGGCGACTTCCAGACTAGTGCCGGCACGCAGTGACGCCTCAAGGTTCGCGACGGATGCGCGATCCGCGGGACTTGCCCCCGCCTGCGTCATCGCGCCGGCAACCTTCAACCGCAGGAACTGACGCATGAATCGTTCGCCGTCCAGAACCGGCGCCCACAAGATCATTCGCGCGCAGCGCGCAGCGCCCGACTGTGCGACTGCAAATGCCAGGAGCGCACCCGTGCGCACGGCAAGCCAGGTCGGCGGGTGACCGGTGCGTGTCTCGACGATTCTCGACAAACGAGCCAGATCGTCACACCAGATATCCCAGCGAGCGTCGGAAAACTCGCCGTCACTATCGCCGGTACCAGTGAAATCGGGCACCACCGTAGTAATGCCGCGTGCGGCCGCTCCTTGAGCGAAGAGCGTGATCATGCGGCGCGCCTTGTTCATTTCTTCAGCGAACGGCGGTACCACGATGACGGCGCCGCGTTCCACGCCACCCTCGGCGGGATGCACGACGGTCAGCAGGCGCGCCGCTCGGCCCTCAATTACTTCTGCCCGCAGCATGGCGCCGCCGGACCCGGGTGTCAGCCTTGCTTCGCTTCGATGAAGCGCGCAAGTGAACCGAGCGTTGCGAAGGTATCGGCGCTGATTTCGTCATCGTTGACGGTGACGCCAAGCTGCTCTTCAAGCGCGGTGATGATCTGCACCACCGCCATGGAATCGAGTTCGGGTATCGAACCGAGCAATGGCGTGTCTTCCGTGAATCCTTTCGACCGCCCGCCGAGCTGGAGCGATGAGTCGAGAATGCGTCTCGCGAGATCAACCGATGACATAGGTCCCTTCCATCTTGAACATTGAAATTCCTGGACGACAGTCCCCGCTACTTCCACGCCGTGCGGCCGACCGTGTTCGGCCCCCCCGGCGCCCGGACTGCGAGCAGCAACTTCTTGAGCCGGCCGAGCAAAGCGCCGCGCGCCGTCGGCAGAAAGGCAAAGATGTTTTCGTGCGCGCGCACGCTCTCCGTCCAGTGCATCTTGTGCGGCATCGCGTCGCCCAGAAAGTCGAACTCCGTGGCACCGGCCGCGAATGCATGCTCGATGGACGAAGCTGTCACCACCAGGCCCGGCGACAGCTGGCTCGCGCGCTCATCGAAGCTTGTCTTCAGCTGGCCCACGTGTCCGTGCCAGTTGACGCACAAACTATAGGCGATCGGCGCATCGTCGAGCAGGAGCACATTCGCGACGAGCGCGCCGATCGACGCCAGCCACGGCAGCAGCAGATCGTGATAGGCGAGCTCGCGCTGATTGTCCGTGATCGCCATGCCGGCCCGCGTCTTCCAGCTGCCCTCTTCGATCGCGTGAATGCTCTTGATCAATTCGGGAACCGACGCCGCATCGCCATACCAGCGCTCATCCATGCGCCCTGCTTTCGCGATGCCCTTGCGCTTGCGCTTCAGGTTGTAGCGGAAATTCTGCGACTTCGAATCGAGGAACTCCTGCCAGGAGCCGCGCAATTCGAGGAATGGCGAGCGGAACGAGGGATAGCGGATCATCCGCCAGCCGCGTGCCGCAGCCGTGGATTCGAGAAGCTGGTGCGTCGTACTGTCGATCGCTATCGCTGGAAACTGCAGCACGTCGCAACGGCCTGCATCCTGCGCTGCCAGGGCATCGAGCAATCGCGGCGCATAGGCCGGTGCCGCGACGAGCCCATTGTAATACGCCGCCAGGCGGTTGCCGGGTGTCTCGCGCATACGAACGCCGATACCGAACATTGAAACGGACGATTCCAGGTACGCGACGTAGGCAACGGCCGCTCCCTGCGAATTCGTGAGTTCGGCCACCCGCAGCTCGTTCTTCACGCCCGCGCTCTCGGCGGCGTGCAAATTCCAGGGCAGAGTGAGGCTCGGATGCGCAGCGAATTGGCCGGCCAGTGCCAGCGACCGTTCCGCGAGTTGCGTTGGAATAGTCGCGGCATCATAACGCGCAACGCGCAGGTCGCCCGTAACGTCAGCGATGAGCCCCGCGTCGGACGGTGGCGCAGCGATTGCGGCCGTCGATTGCGCGCGAGCGTTGTTCATCACGCCCCACCCGCCGCTCGCGGCGTGCTCCACGTCGTATAGGTCTCACCGCGCAGGTAATCGAAGATGCCGTGCGCGCTCGCGAAATTCACCATGCAGAAATAGTACGGCACCAGCGCGAGGCCGCCATTGCGGCCCCGCCGCGCCAGCCAGGCCCCGGCGATCGCAAACAGATAGAACGCCAGTTGCCCGGCAAGTGTCACGGCGTAGAGCGGCCCCTGCCCGATGAGCGCGATGTTGAGCAGCAATGCCGCCGCGAGCCAAACGGGCATCAACCAGCGCAGCACCTTGTGCGAGAGGCACTCCCAGGCGAAGAGGCCGAAGCGGAACGGGTTCAGAACCTTGGCGTTGCGCATCATGGCGCGCCACGCGCGATTGACGATACGTACTTTGCGGCGGTATTCGCGCGCGAATGAGCCAGCGCCGTCCTCGATCGAGAACGCGGCGGATTCATAGACGTTGCGGTGTCCAGCGCCAACGATCTGCAGCGGGTTGACGAAATCGGACAAATCATCGGGCCGCAATGGATTGTAGAGCGTCCTGCGAATCGCATAGAGAGCGCCGTCGCCCCCGACAAGTGACCCGGCGCGGCTCTCGAGGCGCTTGATCCACTGCTCGTAACGCCAGTAGAGACTCTCGTTGCGCGTTGCGGAGTCGTGCCCCGCGGCGGCATAGCGGGTCTCGCCGGTCACCGCGCCAACGGCAGGATCGCAGAAGTTCCTCACGATCATGCGCAATGCGGCCTTGTCGTATATTGCATTCGCGTCCGAGAAGACAATGATATCGCCGCGGCACATCGGCACCGCCGCATTGAGTCCGGCGCTTTTCCCCGCACGCCCGGTCATGCGCAACAGTCGTACGCCGCGCGCTTCGAAGCTGCGCACGATGTCATCCGTTTGATCGTCGCTGCAATCTGAAACGACGATCAGCTCGAAGAGCTCGGCGGGGTAGTCCATAGCGAGCGCGTTCTCGATCTTCTGGCCGATCACCCGCGCCTCGTTGTAGGCCGAGACGATCATGCTGACGGATGGCGTTGAGTTACCCGTTGCGATCGGGCGGCCGCACATGCGCACAAGGAGCGCAAGCAGCAGCGGATAGCCCGCATAGACATACACCGCCAGTGCACAGCTCACCCAGAAGGCAGCCGCCATGAGCGTCACGGCCATTGGACTCAAGATGCCCACCATCACTTCTGGGCCGTGTTGGCGGCGCTGTCTGCTGCGGGCGGAGTCACGGGTGATGCCGCAGGCGGCAATGCAGGCGGATTCCATTCGCCCGCACGCTCGAGTATGTGGCGCAACCCAAGCAGCGGATAGCCGAGCTGATAGGCCTTGGCAGCGTACTCGTTCGCCTTCTTGTAGTCCTTCATGTCCGCGTACACCAGACCGATGTCGTATTGAATTTCGGCCGAATCGGGGCTCAAGTCGAGTGCTTCCATGAACCGCCCGAGCGCCGCATCCGGCTTGCCGGTCTTCAGCATGTAGATGCCATAGAGCACGCGCACAGTGGAGTCGTTCGGCACAAACCTCATCGCGCGATCGAAGTAGCACTCCATCGTGCGCCACTTGTAGCGCTTGCCGCCGCCCAGAAAGTAACGCGCGGTGGTCTGCAGCGCGGGATAGTGATTTGGGAACGTGCGCAGGATGAAATCGAGATCGCCGAGCACCTTATCGTTGGTCTGGCCGCGGACGAGATCCTGCACGTCCTGACTGAAGTGGTTCGCATTGATCAGCGTAATCTGACCGCGATTGGCGGGATCGCGATAATCGAATGGTCCCGATGGATTCGCGAGGCTGCCACACATCATGGCGTCGATCGCTTGTTGCGGGATATCGACGCGCGGCGGCTTGGCAGCCGCGGCCGCAGGGCCAGCCGGTGCTGTTGTGGCTGCCGCAGGTTCCGGCGCGGTAGCGTCCGCCATGGCAGGCGCGGCGCCGGTCATGAGCCAGAGGACCGTCGCCGCGGCAGTGGATATTGCCCTGTGAACGGCCGCGTTCGCGGCTTGCTGGCCGTGACATCCTTCGAAGGTGTTCACATTGACCTCTAGTTCTTCAATTTTGTGCCCCACCGCACGGGCCGTAGAAAGACGGCTAGTGCAGCGCCTCATCTTAACCCTGCGTGCCGTAGCGACAGGATGATGCAACTCCCGGTCCTGGATTGCTGGCGGCGGTCTCAACCGTGTTGTCAGCAATGCCCGCCGCTCGACCGGCTGTATTTACCAGAATACCCCCCAGGGCGCGATTGAGGACGTTATAGGCGTCGCTGTTCATATGTAGAAACGAGTCCTGCGACACATACTGCGGCGGCAGTTCTTGCCGGCCTGCGGCGAGTA
>Ga0326726_10000302_pt1 | contig 47166 bp, 40 predicted proteins | sample MHFenrmetagenome_2_FD_207603 | JGI IMG/M metagenome (GOLD analysis project Ga0326726, IMG submission 207603) | Lab enriched peat soil microbial communities from Michigan Hollow, Ithaca, NY, United States - MHF15MN | ecosystem: Environmental > Terrestrial > Soil > Wetlands > Peat | place: USA... | reverse complement strand
TGCGACCGTAAAGGGTTCGGCCAAGGTGCCAGTCTGATGTGTGGAGGATTTTCACTTGGCTGCGCCGGTTCTCTGGTTCATTGTTCGACGGGGCGACAGTGCGCCCTTATGAGCCATGATACGCAAAAGATGCGACTTGCGCTACCCGGCCACGGGCGGATGCCGATAGATCCATTTATGCAGCTCTCGTAATCTTCGAGATCAATGAATTTACTTTGCTTTGTAAAGAACTTTATCTACAAAGCAAATAAAAAGGGAAAAGATCAGAACTACCGTTCTCCTGAATCCAGTCATCCATCTTCGTGTACGTCCATGCCTTCCACATTGATCATATGAACGGGAAGCCTTTTCCAAAAAACTCAGCACCAGGCCTGCGGATCCCATCCTCCACAGAGCATCAGCGTTCGTGAAACGTCAAACAACAATCTGACATCGACGACGACCGCCTTGTCACTCCCTGCAAATGTTCCATGAAGTCTGGCCGGACCAGACCGCCATGCTCCGAAAAATCGCTCTCCTGCACTACAAGCTCGCTCTTGATCGAGAACCGGGAAACGCTGACGGTATCATACTGAGACAACATGCTCGATCGGTATTGCTCCCACTCTCTTTTTCCGCCTGTAAATCGCCGCACAACTCGTATTAACGATTTGTTAAAAGGCATCTTAGCCATGGCCAAGACAAGCGACTAAATATCTGGCATGCTAATTGATAATAAATAGTTGGCCGGATACCGTTGTCCCGGCCGAGAATGGTCTTTTGTGTATGACCTCTTGCCTTCCGAATCGCGAACGACAGGTAATCCGGTTATGGGGCTGAAATTTTTCAGGTGATCAAATTCATGGTGGATATCGAAAATACAAAGGATATAAGTCAGTAAATAAATATTTGAGTGATTTTACTCAGAATGAGCGCATATACATGAATCATTTTTTTCAAAAATTCAGAGTATAAAACATTGTGATTTCATGCTTTTATTATCGTCCATTTTTGTAGCTCCGTCAATCCATTGATTGAAATGGAGCAATTTTCAGAATATCATCAGAGAATACTTTTCAGGACGGGCGATTCATTACTCATCTGGTTTCTTAAATAAAAAAAATCACGGGTTTTTTATGAATAAAGCGATGAAACGTCTTATCTCTGCCATTCTCGTCGTCCATTCCATGGCGATTCCGATTACCGGCGCAGAGTTGCTCGCGGCGCCGCCCTTTGATCCACAAGGGTCGCAGACAGCTGCACATGCATCAGCAGCCACCATGCCCGTAGTTGGAAGGACAATGCCGTCTGACCAGAGTACCCCATATTTTACCGACATTTACGGGAATATACTCATGAACGTGAATGTCTGGGGAAACGCAGTACATACCGGTCCGATAACGGTTCCGGAAGGATCTGATCTTGCAACGGTTATTTCCATTGCGGGCGGCCCGTCAAAAGGGGCCAATCTGGACAAGGTACGTGTGAACCGTACCCAGCCAGACAGGAACGGCAGGATGACCTATCTGATAAACCTCAACAATTACGCCCAGCAGGGGGATCGTTCGACACTGATCGACATGCAGCCTAATGATACGATCATCATTCCCGAGAACAGGACGATGGATAGGGTTGGTTTTGTTCTGGGCATTATCGCTATTGGCATCTCCGCTTATACAATCGGTCATTAACGAATAGGTTGGCGCTTGATAAAGCTGATATTCGATTAACAAAAAGGAGTCATATTTCATGGCGGATTTAAATCAGTCTTCTCCCGACACCAACATGCGTGATCTGCTTCAGACACTATGGAAAGGGAAATTCATCATAGTCGGCGTTGCAATTCTTGCTACGGCGGTTGCATTCGCCCAATACTATGTTGCAGTTCCGGTCTATAAAGCGCAGGCGATCATTATGGTTAAGTCACCTGACAAGGATAAACTGATCAAGGAGAATGGAAGTGTGAGTCCGGAGTTTACCCTTCCAACAAGTGTTGAGCTTATCAAGTCATATCCCCTTGCCCTTGCGACAGTTCAATTACTCCTGAATAACGGGCAACAAAACAATCTCGCATTGTTCAGTGGCCGCAACACACATTCAAAAAGCAAGTCTGCAACAGCCGCCGTTCAGGCGCCTGACGCCAACAAGATGAGATTTTATGCAGAAAATCTTCAGCATAGTATCAATGCGGAGAATATTCGCAGCACTAATTTGATCGAAGTATCGGTTTCAAGTCCCGATCCTAATGAAGCCGCCTTGCTTGCAAATACAGTTTGTTCCGCATTCCGGGATAAAAATGCTGAGTGGAGCGCCGCACAGGATATATCGGTAAGCCGCACCATAGAACAGCAGATTACGCAACAGGAACAAATAGTCAAGGAAACAGCAACTGCACTAAGTGACTTCATGAACACACATGAAGTTTACGAATCGACTGGAAATGTGAGCGATCTTGAGCGGGCCTATGCCGCAGCAACAACTGAATATGATTCAAACAGAGTTCAATATGAAATACTCAGGAAACAGCTTTCCTTTATTGAAGCGAAACTGTCGGCAGAGGAAAAATCGTTTGGCAAGAATCTTTTTCAGAATATAGGCAACCAGCTTCGTTCAATGCGTGAGAACATAAGATCAAAGGAGAATGCTTATATCGCCCTGGCTCTGCAGAAAGGCCGTAATGACAAAGAGGTTGAGGCAACACATAATGAGCTGATCAACCTGAAAGCACAGTTTGACCAGTTCACCAGAAAGAAAATAGCGGGTGAGATTGCCAACTCAGGAAATGCCCAGAAGTACCGATATGACATGCTTGCCTCAAAATTGCAGGTCAGTATAAGATTGGCTGAGCTTGACAACAGCGCTCGTGAATACCTGAGATTGAAGAACTTTTATCAGGGAAAATTACGCCTGCTTCCTGCCAAACAAATTGCATTCGCAAAGCTGGCCCTGGACAACGATGTTGCAAAAAAAACATATGCCTTCCTGAAGGAACAGCTTGACGGAGCCCGAATCAAAGTCGCGTCGAATGTCGGCGGGATCGTCATCATCAAGCCGGCGCTCCCACCAGCATCGCCTGAATCGCCTGATTTGAAAAAAAACCTGCTGGCAGGAATTGGCAGCGGCCTGCTTCTCGGTATCGTCGGCGTCGTCCTGAAAGACAAGATGGGATAACCCCAAATGAAGCACAAGTCAGCCAAGGAGCTATACGAATGGAACAACTGAATATGGATTATCAATATGGTGCTGATAATCGAGCCGAAATGATTCCATTTCTTCCGGAAGGATACCGTCGCATTCTGGAAATTGGTTGTGCTTATGGAAATTTTCGTGAAAACATAACACACTGCGATGAGTACTGGGGAATAGAACCTAATTCATTCGCGTCAAAAATAGCAGCCAAAAATCTTGATCGGGTTTTAGAGGGAGACTTCGATGCCGTATACAGCCAACTTCCTGACAAATATTTTGACTTGGTAATTTGCAATGATGTGATTGAACATATGGCCGATCACAATTATTTCTTACAGAAGATCAAAAATAAAATGAGCGATAATTCCTTTATCGTTGGATGCATACCCAATGTCAGGCATATCAGAAATTTATTTAATCTGCTCATAAAAAAAGACTGGAAATACGTAACAAATGGAATACTTGATTATACCCATTTGAGATTTTTTACAAAAAAAAGCATTATTGATGTGTTTAACGATAACTTATATGATATACAGCGCCTTGAAGGGGTAAATAAAGAGTCGTTCAAGTGGAGTTTGAAATATCTTCTCAAGTATCCATTCTACTTTATCTTTGGTATGGATCTCAGGTTTACCCAATTTGCATTCAGAGTTAAACCCTGCAATTAAATGATAAAACCAGAATATCGAAGAATACAGCTGTCCGGACCCGCCTTCTGCCCTGATACCAACTCGTCTCGAAAATAATCGGTCAATAGCCGTTTAACTCAGGTTCCGACCAGTTCGATTGACGCTTAAAGTCACATCGATGTAACTGGTGTTGAAATTAATCTGTACTCTTTGTCAGAATTCAAAACAAACTGCAGGAGGAGTCGCCGGCGTTTCACCTGTGCTCATCCCCATCGTTCCGGATATGCTGCCCTAACCTGCTGCATAACGGCATTTCTCTCCATTCAAAGGTTCTTTCAGCTTCTCTGGGCAGCAGATGCGAGCCGACCACATGACCAATGGCCAATTGAAGATGCCTGGCATTGGAATCCACTCCCCATCACAAGCATCTTGATCCCGCAAAGCTTGCATCGCTGCATTTTTCGAGGCGATATCCCGACCGCCTGACGTCTCCTGCCCGGCAGTCTGTTGCCGGGCGCTTCTTCGAACAGTTCGATGACTTCGCTCTTGTGCATTTCAAGGGTCAGTCCTCCCCAAGCTTTTTCATATGACCATCGAGTAGTCATTAATTCAGCATTGACATGGCGGACCGCTTCCGCAGGGCTCGTCTCCTTGAGCCGGAGCGACTTTTCCTTTTTTTTGAACTCTTCCGTTCCTGACCCTTTTGATCGTGATTCTCGACGATCATTTCGGTCATTGATGCCGCACGTGTCCGGAAACATCTGAAACGTCTCAGTTACCGTCTTCAAGAAAGAGAGCAACCAATTGACATCCCATCGCTATACGCCGGATTCTTGCTGCCTGATTCAATTGTTGAACGTACGGTTGTTGATGACGGCATCCTGGATCGATTCGTTCACACGACTGTCTTCGGATGGCAAGCCCTTTTTAATGGTTCTTCCCTTCAGGGTTCTTGAGCACGTCCTCTTTCGTATCCCCAGATGAGGCGAAAGCTGAATGGAGCGCATGTTTATCGGAATCGTCTCAGATGGTGGGCGCATATTCTTAAAACCGTTACAAAATGAGATCAAAAAGATGGCCGGCACTGGTAGTTACAGCTCCCTGATTCATCCTCAACATCAGGTATTCATATGTTTTGTGATGCCGGATCATGTGAACATATCTCCTGGCATGAATATTGTAGTGATTTAATAAACAAGCCTGCAGGTTTACATCATACTCAAAGAATGAATAAATGTCTCGCCCTCTGGTTGTCGACCTTGACGGAACCTTGATTCGTTCTGATATCTTGCTTGAAGCTGTGCTTTGTTACGCCAGGAAAGGGATAGATTCATTATTGAAACTGCCTTACTGGATCATGCAGGGAAAAGCTCCGCTGAAAGAGTGCCTTGCATTACAGGTTCCCATGGATGTGGCCTATCTGCCTTACAACGAAGGGGTGGTTGAATTCCTGAAGCAGGCAAAGCAGGAATACCGTCACATTGTTCTGGCCACGGCCTCCCACCGACTTTATGCCGATCAGATAGCCGAGCATCTTGGCCTTTTCAATCAGGTCATTGCAACAGAAGGAACTACAAATCTCTCTGCAGGAGCCAAACGTGACCGCCTCATTGCAGAGTTCGGCGAAAAAGGATTCGACTATATCGGCAATTCCCATGATGATCTCCCTGTATGGGCTTCTGCTGAAAAGGCTTATCTGGCAGACCCCGAAACCGGTGTCCGGAAGAAAGCCAGTAAAATCAGCAATGTCGAAAGGGTCTTTGTCTCACGGAACTCGATCCTGAAAGCATGGTTCAAGGCTCTCCGGCCTTATCAGTGGCTCAAGAACATGCTGATATTCATTCCTCTGCTGGCAGCACATCAAATATTCAATACCCATCTGATTGTTTATTCGGTTCTGGCTTTCGTATTATTTTCTCTGGCCGCCTCCAGCGGCTATCTGTTCAACGACCTCCTCGATATCAACAGCGATCGCCATCATCCAAGGAAAAAGTTTCGCCCTTTGGCATCCGGCGAGCTCCCCATTCAGGTGGGCATGGTTTCTGCGCCGCTCATGTTCGTTGTTGCCTTTTGCGTCTCCCTGTTTCTGATGCCTGTAATATTCAGTATTTCCCTTGTCATCTACTATGCCCTGACCATAGCATATTCCCAATCCCTCAAGCGGATGATTGGTATCGATACCATCGTGCTTGCAGGGCTGTATACGGTACGCATCGTCGCCGGCTCATACGCCTGCGGACTTATCCCCACGTTCTGGATACTCGCTTTTTCCATGTTCCTGTTTCTGAGCCTTGCGATGGTCAAGCGTTATTCCGAGCTGCTGGATGCCCGGAAAAACGGCAAAAATGAAATAACCATGGGGCGAGGCTATTTCCCTGCCGATCTTGAAATAATTGCCAATCTTGGCGTCTCATCAGGATACCTTTCCGTTCTGGTTCTGGCCCTTTATGTCCAGGACATGAGAACAATTCAGATGTACCGCGCCCATGAACTCATCTGGCTGGCCTGCCCCATCCTGCTTTTCTGGATCAGTCGGGTCTGGATGATAACACATAGAGGGCTGATGCATGACGACCCGGTGCTGTTTGCCATCAAGGACAAAGTAAGTCTGCTGACCGGTGCATTGTTCGCAACCGTATTCGTCCTTGCCACCATGGTTTGATACCAATGTCGCCTCATCTGGGGAGACGACATCGGAGATATTCGAGACTTCTGAAGGTCGAAATCCTGTACAAGGTCTTGCCACCCGAAAACAGAAGTCTGAATGAAGTGACCCGGAAATCGTCATCAACTGTCAGACAATCAATTATTGTATCAGGCCGCATGAATCAGAGTCATTTAGCGATGGTCAGAAAGTTGCCCTCGATCGATGACGGCACAAGAGATTTATACGGTGCGTCCGATTTTGACATCATGATCGACTCCTCATATTGTATGAAAATATCCATAGCATATACTCTTTTTGCCGTGATAGCGACAGGACTGAACATTGGGGTTCAGGACATTGCCATACGATTGTATGACGGACCTAATCACCTCATTTTTTCCGTCGGGGCCGGTACTCTTGCAGGGCTTTTGCTCAAGTACGCTCTCGACAAGCGTTACATATTCCGGTTCCAGGCGAAAAACGCAAGCCACAATGGCCGGACGTTTCTTCTCTATGCGTTGATGGGTCTCCTGACAACAATAATTTTCTGGGGCTTCGAATTCGGATTCAATTATCTGTTTCAGACTAAGGCACTTCGCTACCTGGGAGGAATTATTGGTCTTGCCATTGGATATCTGTCAAAGTACCATCTCGACAAACAGTTTGTTTTTCGTCAGGGAGCGGCATCATGAACATGCACGGATGGGGCCGGTACCCTGTAGTCGATGCAGATGTGTATGCGCCAAAGACGCCACAAGACCTCCGGAACAGGCTTCGTTCATTGCATGGTGATTCGATGACGTTACGAGGACTGGGCCGCAGTTATGGCGACAGTTCGCTTGGGGAAAAGATCATGAGCACCCGGTGGCTCAACCATATGATCTCATTCGATCAGGAAACGGGAGTGCTGCATTGCGAATCGGGTGTTTCCCTGAATGAAATACTTGAAGTTTTCGTCCCTAAAGGCTGGTTCCTGCCGGTCACGCCGGGGACACAATTTGTGACGGTGGGCGGAGCCATCGCAAGCGACGTGCATGGTAAAAACCATCACATTGCAGGCTGCTTCTGTGACCATGTCGAGTATATCGACATGATTCTTGATGCTGACAGGCTCACCCGCTGTTCTTTGCAGGAGAATCCGGATCTCTTTCATGCCACTTGCGGCGGGATGGGTCTTACCGGCGTTATCTACTCGGCAGCTATCCGCCTGAAGCCGATACAAAGCGCTTTTATCAACCAGACTACGTATAAGGCTTCGAATCTTGAAGAAAGTCTGGGGCTATTTGCTATTCACGAAGCCCAGCCGTATTCGGTCGCATGGATTGACTGCATCTCGGGAGGCAGGTCACTGGGGCGCTCCCTTCTCATGACGGGGGATCATGCTCCGGAAGGAGAACTGATGATCAACAGAAAAAACAGGCTTGGTCTGCCGGTCGACATGCCGTCATCCTTGTTGAACCGATACTCCATCAAGTTATTCAATACGCTCTATTATAACAGGATTCGGGAACGCGTTACTGAACATCATATTCATTACGAACCGTTTTTCTATCCACTCGACAGCATCGGCAACTGGAACAGGATGTATGGCAGGAACGGCTTTACGCAATATCAGTTCGTCGTCCCCAAGGAAGCCGGATATCCGGCAATGAACTCAATTCTTAAAACCATTGTCGAATCAGGCAAAGGTTCGTTCCTTGCCGTACTAAAGGCCTTCGGAAAGCAAAACAGGAATTTTCTAAGCTTTCCAATGGAAGGCTATACTCTTGCGCTGGATTTCAGGATCGAGCAGGATCTCTTCCCTCTTCTGGACAGACTGGACGCCATGGTTCTTCATCATGGCGGAAGAATCTACCTGACCAAAGATGCACGAATGAGTGAAGAGACCTTCAAGCGGAGCTATCCCCTCTGGGAGCAATTCCTGTCAGTCAGGAACGCCCATACAGTAAAAGGGAGATTTACCTCACATCAATCGAAGAGATTAGGGCTGGATTAATGCACGCAATGATATTGTCTGATTTGCTGAAACTGAAATTCTTCCGGAGTCATCTTGCCTGACGAACGGTGCGTTCGTATCGAATTCATATCCTGTCGCCACTAACCGATAACCTCCCGAACATCGGCAAGACCATTGAATGTTAAGGCATTTTCAGCTCGTAGTCTGTCTTCGATGCTTTTAATACCGGTCTTATCGACCAGCTTCCGGCTGCGATTGAATACTGGTATCACATGTCAAGTCATTATTCTGCAAATCGCGTTTATTTACCCGGGCGATCATCTTCATGCTGATATTCAGCACTCGGGCAATGTCTTCGTTGACTGACCTTTTCTTTTGGTATCTGCCTTCATGACAAGCCAGTATAAGCAGGGCGTTCCACCGTTTGAGCGGCATGCTCTCTCTTGCTGCTGATCCCATCTCAGGCTCTTGTCGTTATTCTTTGGTCCGGATGACGTTGTAATTCTTCATTTTCAGCCCTCCCCGGGAGGAATAATAAGGATAATAGACGACTGTTTATGCGTCTTCCATGATCTCATCCCTCCCCTCTGTTACAAAATGAGATAAATGTTGTCAAGTAGATAAATGCAAGTAACGTTTGTCGTGGAACTTTTCGGCAATTCATCATCAATATCTTTTGATTAAAAGACTTTGCGGCTTCATGTAACGAAATGATGTCTCATGGCACAAATATTGATACAATATCATCGACCAGCGATATGGCTGATTGATTAACGAATGCATTATGCATCTTCCTCTCGTTGTAGATATTGATGGGACGCAGTTGCGCTAAAATATGCGGCTAGAAAAAGATCTTCTTTACGCCATGCACCGGAATGCATGCCTGAATTTGATCCACTGGTTCATTTAACAACAGCTACTAACTTCAATGCCTCTAAAATACCGCCCTGATATTGATGGGCTGCGGGCAATTGCAGTCCTTGTCGTTATTTTTTTCCATACAGGGGTCCCAGGCTTTTCGGGGGGATTTGTCGGGGTAGACATTTTCTTTGTCATATCCGGATTTCTCATCACCTCAATTATCCTGAAGGATATCAAGAAAGAAAATTTCTCCATTGCACTTTTTTACGAACGGCGTATCAGAAGGATTTTTCCGGCGTTATTCCCGGTTATAACCTTCACCCTGATCATTGGCGCACTCTTATTTGACGCAAAAGTATTCAAGGATTTGGGACATAGCATCACCGCAACAACCCTTTTCTCTTCGAATATCCTTTTCTGTCATGAATCCGGATATTTTTCGGCTCCATCCCTGCAAAAGCCATTACTTCACACCTGGTCTCTTGCTGTCGAAGAACAGTTCTACATTTTCTTTCCCCTTGCGTTGGTTTTCATTCACAGATATCTGAAAAGCCGATACCAGCTGTGGATACTCATTTCCATCTCGCTTTCTCTTGGGGCAAGCATTTATGGAGTTTATCACTATCCGGGCGTAACATTTTACTTTGTCCCCCCCCGGGCATGGGAACTTCTGGCTGGATCGATTCTGGCGCTTGGCGTGATACCAAACGTGTCCTCTGCGTGGCTGAAAAACATTTTCGCCATTTCCGGAATTGGGCTCATAATGTATAGTGTCTGCACCTATACCGAAGCCACGCCTTTTCCAGGTCACAACGCAATGGCTCCAGTTGTCGGAGCAAGTCTGATCATATACAGCAATATTGATGGTAAAGGTTCATTTTTCAGCAGGTTGCTTTCTTTCACTCCGCTGGGATTCATTGGCTTAATCTCATATTCTCTCTACCTCTGGCACTGGCCACTTGTGGCATTCGCCAAGTACCTGATGTTTCGCCCCTTCAACGGGTATGAGAGTGCCGGAATCATCATTGCCACTCTTGTGATTTCAACACTCTCATGGAAATACATAGAGCAGCCGTTCCGGGGCAAGCAAATGCTGCTTCCAGACAGACAGAGACTTTTTTACGCGGCTGGTGTTTTGATGATAGTGTTTTCCGGGATTGGCGGTTTGATTCATCTATTCAATGGGATGGGCTACCGCATAGAAAGGTTATATCCCGGGATGAATGCGACCATGCAAAAACTCAAACAAGACACTCTCGGGGTTGAACATGCCAAGTGGGACGTAATTACCAAAAAGATTGGACAGGGCGCAATACCGCCGATTGTAGGAGCTCGAGATACTACGCCATCATTCGCTCTACTCGGGGACTCACATGCACGGGCATTGATTCCCTTGCTGACGCAAGAGGCTTTGAAGAAAGGGGTTTCTGGTTATATAATGACGAGTAACGACCACCCTCCCCTTCTCGGAATAGATCAGATATCCGATGGTTATGATCAACACTTGAACAAAACGAATAATGCCTTGGTTCAGTTCATTGAACAGCATAAAAAGGTGAAAACAGTATTCCTTGCTGCAAGATGGGCACGCTATACAAAAGGCGTTCAGTACGGACCTGAGGATGCATTTACGATTCATCTCAAGGAATCCTCATCGGAAAAGAATTCTTTACGAACGAATGCATTACTGGTTCAGGAGGGATTGTCAAGAATGGTTGCAAAGTTGCTTGATATGAAATGCAGGGTCATCCTTGTCACTGCCGTGCCGGAAATCGGAAATGAGGTTCCGAGGATAATCTCACTCCATACTCGTTTTCCAATGCTTGTAAATATGGATGAACTCCTGCCGACAATAAAAAAATACAATGAGCGTCAACTTGAGGTACAGCAAATTATGAGCGGATTGGCGCAATTGCAGGGAGTAACCCTTATTCACGTTGAAAGCAGAATGTTCGATGAAAAAGGCAAAGCGCGCATCATGGCTGATGGAGAGATGCTCTATAATGACGACGACCACCTTTCAACAGCTGGAGCTCTTTATGTCGCCCCCCTCTTTGAAAAGGTCTTCAAGGAAATAGAAAACAAAAGTAATAAAGCAGATCGCCCTGAGCTTTCTAAATTGCGCAACTCCAGTGTCCGGCTATCAGTCAAATAAATACGACTCCTCACCCAGGCTACTGAACCGGTCAGTGGCTGTCCGGCCTGTTGACTCGTCCCCAGTAAGCTCTACAGGAGCATGAACCACAACGAGATCAACGCCCGCTTCAAGACATTGAAATCAAGGCTGAAATGCATCTGTTTCTCCGATCCGTCATCGACTGATCGAAGATTCAATACTCGACGTGGATAACTATCCGGATCAAATCGCTGCTCTACTCAATCGTCATCGAGGCCAGCGATTTAAAGCGCGCGCCCGGGAGCGACTCATGGAAAGCAACATGTGCGTTCACAACACCCTTTCTGAAGGCAACACAGGTGTCCGGGAGATCGAGATCGAATCGGGGAACACCTTATGATCATCCGGCACGCTCTTGCCGGACGATGCAGAGACAATGTTCAGCATCTAAGCTCCTGGATATTGACGCTCGTGGCTGAAGTCACGCAGGGGGCACTGACCCGAAAGCACCAGCAACCCAAAGCACATAGGGGCCATGAGTATGATGTTCAGATGATCGTCAATGATCTTCGTGCGCCCGACCAGGGACATGAAATACATAATGGGCACCTCTAAAAACTGTCGTGAGAGACCCGAGAGCAAGGCGGACGGAGCGCAGAAACCGGAGTCCCGACAAGTCGGGACCAACGCAGCTATCGGATCGCGGAACAAGTCTTTAGAGGTGCCCATAATATCGAGATCTGACGAAACAATATATTATAGACATTCTGTTTCGATGCTGTTTACCGTTGCCGGCATCAGCTTACAATGAAAATACGTCTGCCTCCTGTGGTCGCATGATTCACTTTTTGACGGCGCTAAATCCTTTATCAATCATTAAATCACTGTCTGCGTCCTGAGCAGAATTCTTGTCCGGCGGATTAATCATCATTTTCACTGTGATGTCTTTAGGCAGGCTGGATCTAAAAGCGCGAAGATCTGATGCAAGAGTGTTTACCGCCTCATTATTTATTGCATACCAGCCAATATCAAGATCATTGAAAACCACATTCCTTGGTATCCTCCATTCGGCAACTTTTACCCAGGAATCCGGAATCCGGTCAGAAACCTCACTCCAGTGGATTTGAAGCAATGCGATTTCTGCATTCTCCGAGGCTATCCATTCTGCTACTTCCTTTTTTTTGTAACCGGTCGTGCTCGCTCTGTACCTTACAGGCTCCATGTTTCCTAATCCATAAATGTCAAATAGACGGCAATCCGTGAAATATGCCGCTATTCCGATATCATTTATCACGACTTTGGCTTTTGGATAATACTTGGATAAAAATCTGGCCGGCTGAATGTGTTCAAGATAACGATCGTTCATGGCCATCGTCGTATAAGCCAGCGCTTTAGCGCCACGATTAACAAATGGAAAACTTAAAACCGTAAGACCCACCAAAGGGACGAGAAACGGAACCCGAAGCAGTCCTGAAGGTTTTCTCTCTGGTGACGATGATGATATCAACTGCCAATAAGTTGAGAGAGTGATTGTGAGTCCTACCGAGACAAGGTAGGATTCATAACGATAAAGCCACCCTAAGCTTGCAGTTTGCAAATGGGCGAACATAATGCAAAGGAATATTACACTCATCCACCATGTTTTGTTCATCCCATCGGATGTCGATTTTCTTTCAGAGTATAGACACGTCATTAGGGCCAGGATAAAGAGGAGGATCAGGACCGGTTGATGGCTCATTGTTGAGACAGCATACAAACCTAACGCGTCCAGTATAGAACTCAGCGAGGAGAAGTTGAACCTATTCCCTTTTAGGTAAACGGAGTTCGGCAGGAAAAGCCAATGTTGCAGATGACATATGTATCCGTATATCAAAAGCGGAAGTGCTCCTGCCAAGGCTATACCTATTGCGAGCCGATATCGTTTTTGCAAAAAGAGAAATCCGGAAACTGCAGCAACAGCAAAACATCCTTCATATCGAGCAAGAGGAAGCAAGACGGCAAGAAGGAGAAGCATCATGGTATTTGACCTGGATCTGCAGCCCTGACCGGCAAGCGCTGTCGCCCCCAGAGAAACAAATCCAAACGTTAAAACAGCATGAAGCAAATGCTCCATACCAAGCAATGTTAACGCAGGGATCGATGTCACGAATATTATAAATAAAAGAAACAGAAATACTATTACATGAGATGCTGTTTCGCGGAGGAAAATGAAGATATAAACGATAAATATTGTTCCAAATATCAGATTAAAAGCTAAAGGCATCCATTCGTTATTGCCAATTATAAAATATCCGCCCGCAAGAATGGCAGTATAAAGAGGTGATGATGTTGACGAGCTGAATGAATACCGAGTAAAACCCCACACGCCATGTTCAGCGAAGTTTTTAGCGATCGACATATGGATGTATGTATCATCCAACGGATAGATCAGCCTACCAGATGTTGTTCTCGAAGAAATATATATTGCACTTGCCACGATCACGTAATAAGCAAGGATGCAAAAAAGGGCTGGCCACCAGTTCTTTATTTTAGAAATCATGGTTATATTTTTCCTTTTATGGGTAAATAATTTCCCCGTTAACTGCAATAACAGATATGGAGAATATTTATGGTTGCATATTGACTCTCAACCGATCAGGCATAAGTTGAGCCAGCACCAATAAAACCTATTCAGGACTTTATTATCGAGGCGGCAAGATAGCGCTGTTGATAACAATCCTGTCATAAAGTCAATCATGGAAGAGTCCTTAAATAAACTTCCCATGACTTGTAATCAGTACGGATAAGCGTCAGGTACCTGTAATTTTTTTTAATAATTTCATTATCCACTATCTGATATACATACTTCATCCCTTTAGCGGGAAACGGCCCATCATATACCCTGTATTGTGGCTCTATCATAAGAATGTCTGGCATATCTTTTTTCAGGCATGCCACTAAATCCTTTGCCTCTTCGATAGTTAAAGCGTCATGATATGGCAGATCATAGGGTGTTGTGTTTCTTAAATTTAGCAGGGAGTAAAGTATCGGAGACCACGGAAGTTGAAATAATGAATGGGAATTATTATTTTTGGCGATTAGTTGTAAATCTTTTATCGTGTTTTTATCATTGATCGAGACTGGCCAATTATTAAAATAGCGTTGATTTATTGAGGAATAATTATTGCGTTGTTTTGCGCTAACACCGTACGGCCTGACTGGCACGAGAAATGATATTACTATTATAATCAGAACGAACGCCGCAAGGCCTGCCTTGTAATTAATCGCTCTTTCAAATTTCTTTGATAAACCAAAGAGATGCAAATTGATAGTTGCCAATAAATAAGCATGAAGTGGCGCCATATATCCAGGTCCTGGCCAGCTCGCCTCATGTGCCAGGATTGTCGCCTCAATAATAAAATACAATGACAAAATGCCTGAAATTTCATTCTTCCCGCAACTCCCCTCCTCATGCATGTATTTGTATATCAGCCCGAGCGGCAGGTAAATTGATAGCACATGAAAGATAAAAAAATAGATAACATCCAAATTATAGATATCTGATGCGAATAACCTTGACATAGCAATAAATATCGGACCGATTATCACCACCAATGGGAATAGAGTATCGGCGAAATATATCTTCATGCGGAACTGCAAGACTAAAACAACAGTAATGAGTAATGCCAAAAAAAAACAGAATGTTGCTGCGCGTATTCCATCGGGAACACCAATAAGCGAAAAGATTATAGACAGGAATGATGATCCCGATAGGCCTTTCAACTCAGATGAGCTGAGGAGAATATTATAAAATGCATTAATTCCACCACTTCCGATGTATATAAAATAAACAGTAAATAATAAGCAGAATGAGGTTGCAAAAACCAGTACCCCCTTAAACGAACGATTAGTGTCTGCTGATAAAAGGAAGTTGATTATATAGCTTAAACCTATCGCACCGAATACAGCAAGACCAATATTGTGCTTTATCAATAACAGTGAGGCGGAAGCTATCCCAAGCAGCGCATCATGTATTAAATGATTATGGTATTCGTTTTTATTTAAAAAGATATATGCGATCAGTAATGACAGCATCAATGCAAGCGAGGTAAATGTGAAGCTTGACTGAATACCGGCAATATAAAACACAACAACGCCGGCCAATAAAATCGCGTAAGCGCGGTTTTTAGTTGCTCGATCTGCAATTTTGTAGACCAAAGTAACGCTTATGACATAGATCAAAAACCCAAGCGCTCGATGGATAAAATAATCGGCACCAAAATACTTAAGCAAAACCCCTTCGATCAAGAAACTAAGTCCACCAACATGTGTTGAAAATCCGTTATGAGGCCTCAAACCATTAACAACGTTTATAGCTTCCTGAAAATTGTATGTAGTATCGGTCCAATCAAGACCATAGAGTCCGGCATGAAAAGATGGCATCGATAACAAGCCGACTGCCACAGCCACCAACAGCGAATCATATTTCCTTAATGAATCGAGTCTCATCATGTATCAAAGCCTGAGTTTTTTATAATAAACATCAGGTATGGACGATATAACTGCCATTATATATCGCCAGTATTTCGGAGTGTAAATGACCTCTTTTTTCTTGGCTACTGAATCAACAATATCTTTAGCTATAAAATCAGGTGTTGAAATCAGTAATTCAGGCGCATCGATATTTCTGGTCATGGGAGTTGCTACCATGCCAGGTTTTATGGTTAACAATAACACCCCATGTTTATAGAGGCGAGCCCTCATCCCTTCACAAAAAGCGCTTACAGCAGCTTTAGCTGTTCCATAGACGTAATTGGAAGGTCTCCCTCGATCGCCAGCCACAGAACTTATCACTGCTATAGTCCCTTTTCCTTGCAGCTCCATCATGTTTGCCAGGATCGTCAAAAGGAAAATCGTACTTATGGCATTCGTGTGAAGTTCTTTGATCGCCAGTGCCGGATCATGCTCACATGCCTTCTGGTCCCCGAGTGTCCCGTGTGCAATAAGAGCTATATCAATAGATCCAAGCTTTTCAATGGCGACGTCGAGGCTCCTCTGGTGCGATTCAGTATCATTCACATCCAGGAAGCCTGTCTCAACATAAGCCGCTCCTCGAATCTTAAGGTCTGCAGCAATGGTATTTAACCGATCCGTATTTCTGGCCAGCAGATAAAACCGGTCACCCTCGCTTGCATAAATACGAGAGGTTGATTCAGCTATTGCAGAAGTTGCGCCAATGATAAGAATGTTCTTCATTCTACGAGTCCGATTCGTTGAGTTTTGAGTGAAAAGAATCTCCGGATTGTTCCATAGCCACCGCTGATCTCCTGAAATTTCACCTGATTTGGATAACGCCTTCTCTGAACATGTCTGCAGACATCCGAGTGTCCTTCGTCAGGATGATTCGATCTCCATAATCAAGTCCAATTTCATCAAGCCTTTCGAGAAACCCCGCAAAGGTCTGGGTCTATTTCAGAATCCGAGCAAGAGCATTGCCCTCCACGGGAAGGCTCAGAGATTTCTGTTTTGTCTTCCGAATGCCTAGAGAACGGCAAAGCATGAACCTTTGGCCGAATCGACAATGCGTTTAAGAATACTCCTCATCGCGCCATATCCAGCCTCCTTCGGGAGAACAAACCGGAATTGTGTAAACCCGTTCCTGCCATACGTCCGGTTCCAATCGCCGATGCTGTCGAGCATATGGAAAAACGGCTCGCGATGAATCTGATTTTCGGCAAGACACTGGCAAATCCTGTGGCAACAGATCGTATTGAATACCTTGATGGTGTATGAGTCACACAATAATGACGGCATGTCGAGCAGCATGACATGAGGTGATTCGACCCCTCATGCACAATAATCTATGGTCATAGCCTGAACCCCGATGTTCAGGGCGGTGTCTTTCAGGGCAAAAAGAGCATATACCGCAGTTGCTTTCAATGGGAAGGCCAACCAGATACGTTCATATGCAGGGTACATCTGAATGGTTTTCAAGTCTTAAATGTAAAGCACAAGATCAAGATGACGGTATTCCGTTTTTGCATTCTTCAGGAACTGTGCCACATCTTCATCAGAAGGTAACTGAGCCACAATCCATTGAAACCTGTGTGGCAAGATTTGCCTTCAACGAAGTTTATCCCTGCACAAACCAGCAGATCAAATTCAGGTATGCATTACCGTGCCTGGCGAATAGAAGCCCTGTTTCGATCAGCACTTCTGAGCGCAGCAACGTCCCGTAAAGATCTGCAATGAGTGGATAACTCATTTTGGCATTATCTATCAGTGAACCTTCTCGCTGGCCGATGGTATTACATCAATATTTGTGCCACGAGACATCAAGCCGGGACTTGAGGTCACATCGTTATGTATTGAAAGGTTATTGATGATGAATTGCCCTCAGTTCCACTACAAGTGTCGCTATCACCTGTCCGCGTGATGGCGCTCATCTCATTTTGCAACAACGGGATGGGTGAGAACCAGGACAGATACCCGGTCAAAGGGTGAACAGAAAGCAGATGTGATGGAGGTATTCCCTGCAGGAACTGGACATAAGCGCGACAAACAGTGCCTGAACATGCGATAAAAAAAAAGTGGATGCACCAAGATTGATGCCTCAGGTCTGTTCAGAGTATTTCGCCTCCCGCTTGCTGGCAAAGAGTTTCAGGCGAAGTCCTGACCCGTCAAGAGTTTTCGATCCATAAATAGTTTTCGGACAGCGAATAGTATTAAGCTGCCGGAAGCGGCCTTCAATGCACAGGACAAGGTTTGTGATGTCTTTGGGACAAACAAAACGACAACGCAGTTGAATCTCATTCGCATTCTCAGCCCTGTCCTTCAGCAATGGGCTGATTATTACCGACTTCATCGCAAAGGAAACCTTTGCGATGAAGCACAAATCTGGGCACTGCTATGGAAACGGGCAATACTACGACACCCAAACAAAGGGGCACGATGGATCAACAGCCGATTTTTTGCAACACGAAATTCCCGGAACCAGGTATTTGCCGCACCAATCGACAACAACAGTTGCAAAATGTCAGGATTTGTTCAAGAAGCAAATATTCCGAAAAAGCGGTAGGTCAAAATCAGGTCGAATGAAAACCCACACGATCCAGCGAGGGCTGAGTATGTTAAAAACCGAAAGATACAGATGAAGGAATCAATCCCCCGTGGCGTGTCCGGATCAAACGGCGCCTTTGCCAAAGCCCTGAGCAGTATGCGGTAACCATAGCACGTACGGTTCACTGGGGACTGCCACTCAGCAAAGCGCGGCTGTTAGCTGACAAAATGCTTTTATAATCATTGGCTTATATCGCCATCTGACTTCAGAGTTCCCTTAAGCTGCTGAAGTGATCCTGTTATTGCCGGCCATCCGGATAACACCAGAATACACCCACGCAACAACCTTGCCTATTCTCAAGAGGCTGTCAGCAGCTCAGTCAAGGTCTGAGCAACATAGTTGACTTCCTGCTGCGTCAGCCGTGAATACATCGGCAAGGTGATCAGGCGATCGGCTATGGTTTCAGTCAGCGGCAAAGAGCCTGAATAATCTCTGAATATAGAAAAAAGGTGCGCCGGCGGATAATGCATGCTGGTCTGGATGCCCGCAAGGTGAAGAGCATCCCGTATCTCATCCCGCCTGCCTGTATAGGACTCATCGAGCACAACTGTAAAAATGTAGTTAGAGACGAAGCCCTCATGCGCGGGAAAAGGTACGGTAACTTCGTGGACAGACGCTAAAGCCTCCTCGTACCACCTTCGAACGACCGCACGCTGCATCAGGTCTGCCATGAGTTTGCCTAACTGCACGATGCCCAGGGAGGCCCGAATATCATCCATCCTGTAGTTGTATCCCGATTCGATGACGTCATATCCGGTACTGTGCCCTTTTGCCCGCTCATAGGAGAGAGTTGTCATGCCATGCGAACGCAGCAGCTTTGCCTGCTCAAACAGGCTATCGTCATCGGTCACAAGCATCCCCCCTTCGCCGGTGCTGATATTCTTGTTCGAAAAAAAGCTGAAGCATCCCACATCACCGATTGTGCCGAGTTTGCGGCCACGATATTCCGACAATGGTCCGTGACAGGCGTCCTCGATCACCTTGAGCCCGTGTTCATGAGCAATCCCCATGATTTCGTCCATCGCACAGGGAAATCCCGCATAATGCATAACCACGATGGCTTTGGTCCGGTCGGTAAGCTTGCTCCGGATATCCTCCGGATCAATCGTCAGGTCAGTAACCCCACAGATATCGGCGAACACCGGCACGGCATCAACATAGCGGATTGCATTGACAGTGGCCACGAAAGTCAGGGAGGGACAGATGACCTCGTCTCCTCGACCGATGCCGAGTATTTTCAGGGCAAGGTGCAGCGAAACCGTACAATTGGAGAGCGCCAACGCATGGCGTACGCCGAGCATGGCGGCGAAATCCGCTTCGAAAGCCGCAGTTTTCGGCCCGGTGGATATCCATTTGGAGCGCAGCGTCTCCAGTACCGCCTGCTCCTCTTCGGCACCGTAATTCAGATCGAACAAGGGTATCTTGTACATGGCGCTCAGTGTTCAGCTGTTTCGGTACTCGTCGGCGTCGGGATTCGCAATGAAGCCGTCGCGGACCACCTGAATCATCTGCCTGATGCCGTCAGGAACAGTCTTGGATATCCTGAAGCCGAGGCGTTCCTTTATTTTCTCGAAAGAGACACGGTAATCCCTCGGGTCCTCGTTTTTGGACACATATCGGACGCGACTGCCCGGAAGCTGTTTCAGGATTTCATCGACGATCATCTGCTTCTGGTAGTTTTCGGCAGTGTCACCGACGTTGAATACGTCGAATGCCACCTTGTCCTCCTCCGCTTCGAGCACAGCCACGACGGAACGACAGAGATCGACGACATGGCAGTAGGGCCGCCAGAACTGTTCTCCGAAGACCACAAGCTCCCTGCCGAGCGCCAGTTCCTTGGTGAACTCGTTGACCGTAAGATCGAAACGAGGCCGGGACGAGAGACCGTAAACCGTGGAGAAACGGAGGGCGGTCGGCTTGCATGGGTTGTGGCGAGGCTGGGCGAGGAGATATTGTTCGACAGCAACCTTGGTTTCTGCGTACAGGGAGACCGGGGACAGCACGGACTGCTCATCAACGAACGATTCCGGATCCTCCATCTTGCCGTAGTTACTGCAGGTCGACGCAAATACGAACCGCTTCAGCCCGAGCCCGTTGGCCATGTCGTACATACGGCGGCTGCCTTCGAGATTGACGGTGCGGGCCAGTTCGGGCTGCTTCGCGCACGCCGGATCGCCGACGATCGCCGCAAGATGGACGACATGGTCCATGCCCTGCATGGCCATGCGGATATCCTCCTCATTGCCGACATCACCTTTTATGAATTCGAAATCGTCGTTGTTCAGCAGGTCGATGATGGGCACCCCTCCGAACTTCAGGTTGTCGAGAACTTTGACCCTGTACCCTTTTTCAAGCAACAGCCTGACCAGAACGGAACCGATGTATCCTGCCCCACCGCTCACAAGCACGCCTTTTTTCATAACATTGCGTTTAGAATTGATTGGTATACTCGGCAACAATGTGCGAGGCGATGGCCAGAGAGGCTGTTGCCCCGGGAGAGGGGGCGTTCAAAACATGAATTTGCCGGCCATGCCTCATGATCCTGAAGTCCATGACCAGGCTTCCATCAGCGGCAAGCGCCTGCGCCCTGACCCCGGCCGTGCCCGGCGCCAGTTGGTCCGGAGTCAGATCAGGAATCATTTTTCGGGCTTTGGCAAGAAAAACCTTGTCGGAAACAGAACTGGCAATCTCACCGGCAGTAAATCGGAGATTCTTCGAGACAAAACGGCGAAAGCCGGGATAGCTCAGGGAATCCGCCGTATCCTGCAGTGAAAACGAGCTTTTTCGATACCCCTCACGCCGGAGGGCGAGCACGGCATTCGGACCGACCTCGCGGCCGCCGTGCACAAGACGGGTAAAATGGACTCCGAGGAACGGATAGACCGGATCGGGCACGGGATACACCAGATGATTAACCATCCGTTCTGCTCCGGGACGCAGCATCCGGTACTCACCCCGGAAAGGGATGATTCTCAACGGAGGGATCAGGCCGGTACACTTGTGATAGAGCCGGTCTGAGAAAAGACCGGCGCAACACACCAGAAGATCGAGCGGGACCTCATTCCGGGTCGTGGCGAGCACAACCCCGCCGCCGGCAGGTTGTGGTTTCAGTCCGCTGACACGGCTGTCGAAAAAGATCTTCCCCCCCCGCTGCCGGATGAGCGTTGCAAGGGTATCCATGACAGCCTGATAATCGACGATCCCCTCCTCAGGTACAAGCAAGGCGTCAGAAGCCCACACATAAGGCTCGCGACGCCTCAGCTCAGACTGGCTGAGAAAAGCAAGCCCTTTCAATCCATTGGCGGCGCCCCTGCCGGCAAGGTCTTCGAGGAATCTCCGTTCCCGATCGTCAGACGCAACGACAACCTTACCGCAGACGTCATGGGGCAGGTTATGCTGACGGCAGAAATCGATCATCGAACGAATGCCTTCAACCGCGAGTCGGGCTTTCAGGGAACCTGGCTGATAGTAAAGCCCGCAATGCAGAACACCGCTGTTGTGGCTGCTCTGGTGGCTTCCGGGACCGGCCTCCTTTTCGAACACCATAACCATGGCCTCAGGGAGGCGCTCCTGAAGTTTCCAGGCTATCGCCAGCCCCAATATTCCTGCCCCGACAATTCCTATTCTCTTTTTCAAGATCCCCTTGCTTTATTTTGCGGACCTGAAAATGCTGTTGTAATCCTTCTGGGCGGTGTAGTAATCTTCGATCCTTCCGATATCGAGCCAATATTCCTTCAATTCGTATTTAGATACCTGTCGCTGCTTTTCCAGAATGGATTTGATAAGCATGTCCATGCCTACGAAATCGCCGTCGGGAAAAAATCGGAATATTTCCGGCTTCATGACATAAATCCCGGCCAGGATATACATGACGATATCCGGCTTCTCATCGATACCGGTGACCCTGTCGCCATCGAAAAAGATGTTGCCGAAATCGAAGGGTGTGATCTCCTTCTTTATGGCAAGGGTAAGCAACGAGTCCTGGGCGATGGCAAAATCGTAGAAAGCACGGAAATCGATCAGACTGAGAATGTCGCCGTTCATGACGACGAAGGGGGCATCAAGGTGCTGTTGCAACAAGCGCAGGGGGCCCGCCGTGCCAAGAGGCGTCTCCTCCTTGCTGACCGTCAGGTTCACCCCTAATTCATGACCGTCCCCAAAAAAGCGCTCAATGTAATCAGATTTGTAATTGGTCGCCAGATAGATGTCGGTGAAGCCGAAGCGGCTCAGGCGATCTATCTGGATTTCGAGTACAGACTTTTCGCCTATGGGAAGAAGAGGCTTCGGGATAACCTTGGTAAACGGCTCAAGACGCATACCGAGACCTCCTGCAAGAATGACTGCTTTCATGGTGTGAGAATGTGCTTGTTTGTACAGACGCTAAAACCTGAAAGCAAGCAAAAGAGCTGGAGGTATTCCCCTGCTTGGCTATTGTTAATACAATATTCAAAAATATTCGCAGTCAATACACCATTTTTCCCTGAGGCCAAAGCGCAATATTTTCTTGACGATCCGGGCAAACGGCCTGAAAGCCTTCGCGACGTTCCGTGGCTGCCGGACGAAATGAATGACTCAATAGTCTTAAAACCAGGATACGTAAACCTTAAAAACGTTTGATGATGGAACGCAGCCCCCCCCCTTGTGCGAACCTCATTTCATGTCTCCGCGAATGACTTTCATGTAGTTTTCATACCAGACATCGGGCCCGTACCTTCGTCTGACGGCGTCAATCGAATTTCTGCCGTACTCGACCACCCTCAGCGGTTCATCATGAATCCTTTGTAAGGTCCTCACGAGATCCGAGGTGTTTTCAGGCTCGAAAAGCCAGCCGGTCTCATGATCCCTGACAATTTCCGGATAACCGGCAAACCGCGGTGCGACGACCGGCAAACCGCGCATCATCGCTTCAAGAAAAACCATCGGGAACCCTTCGTAGGAGCGGCTGGTGAACACCAGCGCCAATGCACGGTCGAGCTGCCGATGCTTCTCTTCCTCGCTGACAACGCCAAGCACACGGACATTCGAAGGGATACTTCGGAGATCGACGACATGCTCGTCTATCGATCCGATGAGAGTGAATTGGATATGCGGCAGTTCGAAGGCCGCCCTGATCAGGATGTCGACGCCTTTCTGGCGGTTCAGACGGCCAATGAACAGGAAGCCCTCTCCCGGCATTTCGCGGACTTCGACGGATTTATAGTCGCCGCTCACGAAATTCGGCAGGACATGGCAGCGCTCTTCAGGAATGCCGTTTTCAACAAGCTTCCGTTTCTGAAACCCGGTCAGGCAGAGAAACGCATCAATGTTTTCAAGATAATATCCGGCGATGCGAGCCCATGCATTCCTCAGTGCATACCCGGCGCTCTTCAGGATATCCGCCTCGCAGTTCCTGAAAAGACAGTTCCACTCACGCCCCCCCGAGCACAGCTCGCATACCGTATCATGCTGGGAACACAGGCCGTTCGGGCAAACAAGACGGTAGTTGTGCACGGTCATGACGACCACGGCCCCCGAAGATCGGAGACTTGGGAGAACGGACGGCGAAATCAAGGGATACAGATTGTGCACATGGACAACATCCGGTTGAAACGATCCCGTGATTTTATTTAACTGATCTATTGAATACGGATTATACAGCCCGGCAAAAAAAGCGCGCACCTTGCCAAAAGACATAGCGTCGAGTTCAAGGCTGCTTCTCGTGTAAAGATCGACATCATGCCCATGGGACTTCAACATTTGCAGGTGCTGCTCCATGACCGAAGATTCGCCTGAATAACCGCCATAATGATTGTGAACAATGAGAATCCGCACCTTAAATCAGCTCCATTTTGCACTCTTTTCTAGCGATTGATAGATTTCGTAAAGCTTGTAGTAATACGTGTCGGGGAGATACTCCCTGCCCATTTTTGCATAAGACGCCTTTCCCATTTCGGTCAGCAGGCCCTTGTCATCCCACATTATCCTGATCTTTTTTGCCAGGTCAACGGAGTTTCCAGCTTCATAAAGCATTCCGGTAATGCCGTCATCAACAATCTCCGGCAAACCGCCGAGCCTCGGGCATATGATCGGCAGGCCGTAATTCATCGCCTCCAGCAGGACCATTGGAAATCCCTCATACCATACACTGCTCAGCAGAAACAGTGCCGCATCCTGATAAAACTTCTGTAAAGATGCCCCTTTGAGCATACCGACCACTTCAACGTTCGACGGCTTGCCTGCCTCGATGTCTTGCTCGCCGACTCCCCCGGCAAGCTTGAACGGAATGTCAGGAAGCTGGCGGGCAGCATTGTAGATGAGGTCGATCCCTTTTTCCCTACTGATCCTCCCGGCAAAGGCAACATAGCTACCCGGTCTCTTTTTAGGGTACTCCGGCTCGTTCGTGCCGTCGAAAAAATTAGGCAGAACATGGCCTCGCTCCCGGGCATACCCGTTTAAAACGAGTTTTTCCAGATGAAACTCCGTCAGGCACAGAAATGCATCGACGTTTTCCAGATAGTACTCGGCAACTCTTGCCCAGGCATTCCTCAGTGCGTATCCGAGGCTCTTGTTGTAGGATTGCAGGCAGTTGTAGCGAAGGCAGTTCCACTCCCTGCCTCCCTCACATTTTTCACATATGCCGAAACGGTTGAAGAAAAGTCCATTGGGACAGACCAGACGGTAATTATGAACCGTCATGACAACAGGAATTCCCATACTGTGTATTTGTGGAAGAACGGACGGGGATATGAGCGGGTACAGGTTATGTATGTGGACGATATCCGGCCGGTACTCCTCCAGCAGTTTTTTCATTGCCCTGATTGAGGCCGGATTGTAGATTCCGGAAAAAAACGCCCAATACTTCCCGAACTTCATATTGTCGATTTCAGCACTGCTCCTGGTATATTTCCGTACCTCATGCCCATGACTTTTCAGGAGAGCCTCCTGAGCGTCCATGACCGCCGACTCACCGGAATATCCTCCGTAATGATTATGCACCAATAATATCCGCACAGTCAAGCCGTTATGTTATTATGACACTGCCAAAGCCCAATGCAATGGCCCGGTACACACTCATTTTTTCAGCAACCGTCAAACCGGGCGACTGCCCGTCCTGAATCGTTCTTATCTCAATACCCGGTACAATACGGTTGACATCCTCCTGGGAAACAGTGTCATCAGCATGAACATCAGCAATTTCAGCTTCTCGTCCGAATGGTTCCAGGACTCCTTAATGTATTTGCGCGCATGACCGTTCTCACCGATCTCTATCATGATTGAGGCTTTTGTCTTCTTCCATCTTGCTATGTACTTCCTGTATTGCTCCAGCTCATCACCACGGCAGTTCGCCATATTTGCCACCAGCACATCCCCCATCCGGTCCTCCAGAGTCTCCCTGGAGCGGGATATCCCGATGTTTGACCGCTGATGATGGTAGATGGCCATACGCTTTTTAGAATATGCGATCCTGTTTTTCTGAGCCAGCATAGCCCAGGTCAGCAGATCTTCACCTGACTTGAGATTCACGGGAAATCCCCCTATATCCTTGAGCGAGTCCACCCTGACGCATACCGCTGAAGAGCATATTGGCGGACTGGAGCACGCCCCGACCTCGAAATAATTCCTGAATACTCCGGACTCGCACATGTACTCCATCTTGTTCAGGACGAGCTCCTTCGCATGCCCCTCTGTATCCACAACCGAATACGCCGTACCGAGAACATTGCACTCGGGATGTTCGGAGTGAAGGCCCTGAATCGTCTCAAGGAAGTCGTCAAGCCACTCATCATCGGCATCAAGAAATGCCACCCAATCGTTCGATGCGATATTTATCCCTGTGTTGCGGGCTGCTGAAACGCCCTGGTTGACCTGGCTGATCAACTTGATCCTCAGATCCTGATATCCCGTCACGATGATCTCGGACCCATCCTTGGAGCCATCGTTCACCACAATGATTTCATCAGCCTTGCAGGTTTGCCTCAGAACAGAATCCAACGCCCTCTTTATGGTATCTTTTTTGTTAAACAACGGAATAATGACTGAGATCTTCATATCATTTCCGATTTGGAATTATCAGCAAACACAAGACCGATCAGCGTAAAATATATATCGGGGAAAAATATGGTATACTTAAGAATATTATCAGAATACATAAACATTAACAGAGGGATGAAGAGTGTTAATACTACCGATGAGAGCATTATCCCCACGATCATCTTTTGCCGTTTGAAATACCTGTACCGCTCATATACCTTCACCATCGTGCCGATAATACCAATGAAAAGAAGCGAAAGACCAAGATAACCGTAATCATATCTTATCGACAGATAGTCGTTATGCACCTCCTTCAGTTCGGAAAACGAATTCATGACATAATAATCGGCTCTTGGCCCGTTGCCAAATATCGGTGATTCGCTCAGGCCCTTCTCAAAATATTGATAGAAACTACTCCTCCCGTTCGTATTGAACTTTGAATTGTCATCATAATAATTGAACGACACTTCATTCAGCTCGCCTTGACCCTCGAAAAAAGTTTTCTCCTGGAAACTCTTGGAGTTGAACACCATCAGCAACATCAATACCCCTAACACAAGAATCATTGCCTTGTAAAGAATCTTGCCGTTTCCAGGATAAACAAACAATATCACGACAAATGCCAATATCCCCATCCTCGTGATATTGAGAAATGGTACAAGAAACAGCAATCCATAAAACAGCAGGTATTTTATACTATTTGTCACGAAAAACTTGCTAATCAGTATTGCCGCCGGGATGGTAATGACCATAGCCGAAGCTGCCCACTGATGATTATTAATGATATGAACTGTGTGATCACTAATGACGATAATCAGAAGTACAGCGGAGAAAATCAGAAGGCCCCTGTAGAACCACTCGACCGATCGGTCATCATACTCCAAACCCGATGCCACCGCGCCGATAAACACGGGCAGCAGATATTGCAGCGTGAGTTGCAACCCCAGAAACGACGGATCCATCAACAGGAATACAAACATGTACAAAATCCACGGTACCCAGTAGGCGATGGGAAACTTGACTTTCGGATGGACAAGAAAATAGCCAAGGGTCACCGCCAGCATGATCAACCACGCCCACCCGGTAACATTGAAACCGGCAATATCCCATGGCAAGAGATGCATCCCTGGCAAAAACGGCATATAGAGCGTTAACAGGAGAAAGAAAAAAAAGCCATAGATTGATTTTGGACTTACGGACATAGGGAATTGTAAAAGTGTTCTACCTTGCAGTTATAATTTTCCGAGTCGTACTCCATGGCACGCAGCCTTGCACTGGCAGAGACAGATCGAATCAAGGCTTTGTCGTCATGCAATCTCGACATTCTATCAGCAAGCTCATCGACGTTCCCGGTTTCAAAAAGCAGCCCTGACTCTCCATCCTGTATTATTTCCTTCAATCCGCCCGTGTCGCTTGCGATAACTGGAACTGATGCAGCCATACCTTCAACCGCACTCAACCCGAATCCCTCGAATCTCGAGGGTACAACGAGCACATCGATCAGCCGCAGGTGCTTCATGGCATTTTCCCAGGTTTGCAACCCGGCGATTACCACGTTCTTCCACCAGGTTTTATTGCAATGCCGGGTTCTGAGATCGTCCAGCTCGGCACCGTCGCCAACAATCAGCAATTTTGCATTCTCTATCCGGGCACACACTTTCCCGAAAGCTTCCAGGAGGATATCAAGCCCTTTTTCGTAACTCACCCGCCCCACATACCCGAACACAAAACTCGAATCGAGAGCATCATCCACGGCCAAACCGATTGAATCCGCACTTGACAGCAAGCCGTTGATCCTTGAGACATCAACGGCGTTGTGAAGAGTGAAATGCTTGTGCTTCGTCCCGTCAGCTTCCGTACTGTATACGTAGCTGCTTCCGAACCAGGACTCCTCGGCTATCGCCGACACGGCGATGAAATGATCGCAAAGCATCGACGCCGTCAACAGAATCATTTTGGCGTGCCAGCCATGTGACACCGTATACGGCTGATGTACGGTCGCTACCACCTTTCTTACACCTGCAAACCGGGCGGCGACGACCGCCAGCGCACCGGGAGCCATATATTGAACATGCACGATATCCGGTTTTGATCCGCGATAGAACGTTTTCATTATCGTGACAAACCTTAAACTCGAAAGGCCCCTTTGCAATCGGAGCAACTCGACGCGGCCCCCGGTTGCAGCAAACTCGTCGACCACTGACTGATCAAAATTGAAATAACAGACAATATCGACAATATGACCTGCAGCGATGAGAGCTTTAGCCAGGTAAAGTGTCTGCATCTCAGTTCCACCTCTCTCAAGGCATGGTATGGCAAGTAGCACCCTCATCGGAATCAACTCCTGTTGATAATTGCATTCAACGCAGATTTATTATTCAATAATCCGTTAATAAATCTTGCATGCAATCTATTTGAATTCCTCGTGTAACTATAAACATTCGCCGTTTTTGAATCCCATTCATACTTGTAAGATTCTGAACCACGAAGAAAATCAAACAAGGTAATCCCATGATTGAAACAATCTTCTAACAAATACGATATATGGGCTTTTCCCGGAGAATTTTTCACATATTCTTTTCCGTAAAAAGATGCCGGCATGTAATAGTAATATTTGTTTTTAAAAACAAATCCATATACCCAGTTTATAACTTTGGAATCGACTGCAAGTTCTGAAAAATGAATGACTCCCGCTTGAATTCCATTTGCAATAATTGCATCATGCAATCCAGGCGCCTTATATGCATTTGGCCATCTCTGTTGATGAGCATCAAGAAATAGCGGCAAAGCCTCGCGTGCTGCCTGAACATTATCTTTGCCATATTTCCGATATGTAATCTCCCCACAGACCTTTAATCGACGTATTTTCTTTTCCACATCATAACGCATGCTTTTTTTAAGAGACAGATAAAATTTTTCATAGTCAGGGTAACTTGCTAAATCTACATAAGGACATACTTCATCTTCAACAATCCAGACATCATTTTTTCCTGGATACCTGATTCCGGAAACATTAATCCTGTCATATTTGAGACCATCTCTTCCAAATATTTCTTTCTCTATGAGTGACCAGAATGATTCCATGAGGTGCGGAGTCAACTTTCCTGTAAAAATAGGATCATGGTAGTCATAATCTGAATATCCAGCAGGAACAATAACCCGGGTAAAAGCGTTTTTCCAATTACGGCGCCACAATATCAGGGGCAGGAATACCCTCATATCGCTGCAACGCGCCAAACAATACAACGGGTTGATGTTCTGCAACTTGCGATATGTGTCGGTCCATGCCTTTAAAACTGCCGGATGATAAAAAACATGTGCTTCCGGTGCCGCATCTATCAATGTATTCCAGCTTTCTAGAAAATCGGGACTATCAACCTCGTCCCAGTTCCGGTATACCTCAATTTTCCACGGAGAACTCATGGCTTTTTGCACGGTTAAAGCTTACTGAATTGTAGAACGACTTCATATGGCTTGTTCAATATCTCCATAGACCACTTTCTTCTCATCTTATCTCGACATGGGATATCTATGATTTTTTCAATCAACAAGCAGTTGATACACCAATACTTCCTGAACATAATTGCTCAATAGCAAAACAAATAGATAATGCCTGGATGCCTTGTTTTTTATACGAGTTAATACTCCCTGGGCAGAATTCCTCATAAGACTCGAAAGCCCTCTTCCTGCCATATCATATCTGTAGAGAGAAAACTGATCTGAGGTCCACTCTTTTTTATAGCTCTCATCACCACGCATAAAATCAAATATGCCTATTCCTTTTTTTATACCATCCTCCAATAGATAACTCAGGTGTATTTTTCCCGGCGAATATTTCCTGTAATAATCCAGATATACCGGCATGTATGAATAGGCCTTATCTCTATACCTGAATCCCAGCTCCCAACTGATCGGACGATCGTCTATCCTTAGCTGAGAATAGTGAACAAGCCCTTCATGAAAGGCGTTTTTCAAAAGGGATTCATGAAAGCCCGGGGCTTTGTAAGCTCCTGGCCATTTCTTGCCATGCTCACGCATAAATACAGGAAAATCTTCAAGAACCTGATTCAGCTCGCTATTCTCATAAACATGAAATGTTATCTTTCCAAGATTATTCAATTGTCGTTTTCTTTTTTTTATGTCCTTTCTCAGATTTTTTGAAAGGCTTGATAACATTTGTTCAAAATCCTCATACCGCCTTAAATCAGCATAATGACAGTTATCGGACTGTTTCCAACCACATTGTTTCCCGGTGATTCGGATTCCGCTGAATTCAGCAGTGTCGAAACTACCCAGAACACCATTTTTGGCAGCGTCAAATAGACTCTGCCAAAACAGTTGCATCATCTCAGTGCTGAGATCTCCCACAATCAGCGGATCATGGTAATCGTAATCAGAGTAACCTGATGGAGTAATGCTCCTGATAAAGGCATTTTTCCAATTCCTGCGCCACATAACCAAAGGAAGGAAGATCGTGGCATTATCGGACTCTGCAATGCAGTAAAGAGGCGATATGTCCCTTTGTTTTCTATAGATATCAGTCCAGGTCCGTATAAGTGCCGGATGGGCGAAGACGTTTGCATCAGTTGCTGACTGCAGCAAATCCATCCAACGATTCAGAAACTTTGAATCATCGACTTCTTCCCAGTTACGGTAAACCTCGATCTTCCACTGTGATCTCATGACGTTGTTGTCCTGTTAAAAAACATCGTGATTGTTGTACAACTTCGTATGGTTTTCGACGGACCTGAACAGGACATCCGGATGTATGCCGCATCGGGATCGGCCATCCCTGCACGTCGGCTTCAGATGGCCTGAAGTTCTTTGCGATTGACAAGCTTCTCGAGCACATGATGTTCGTCGGAAAGGCCCTGAGTGTCGATTGTTTTCATTATATGATCACAATGAGTGTATGAAGCAATAAAATACGTTTCTTACGACCTGTCTCGGGCGCTACCATGTTTATTTCTTATCAACTTATATAAAACAATATTATTAATTGCGCCATTCAGGGTACATGTAATGCTTAATGGCTGCAAGTGACAGAGACGTCCTTTTATATCCATTACTGAATATCAGTATCAAGGATTGGAAAATATCTTGTTTTGTATCGTAAGTTGGTTGATCTGTTTTTGATAAACCGGGCAGGATTTCCGCCGACAATAGTATACGGTGCGACATTTTTTGTGACAACCGCACCTGCAGCAACAATAGCACCTTCTCCAATAGTCACTCCCGGGCAAATCAAAGCGCGTGCGCCTATCCATGCATGGTCTTTGATTTCAACGGGCTTTTCCTGACAGACAAAATCGACACTTTGAGGGTCATGAGTCAGCGTTTGTATTAATGTGTAATGAGAGATGTTCACGTTGTTACCAATTATTAATGGTACTCTCCCATCAAGATAAGAGAATCTATTTATGACGGTATTGTTGCCTATTTCTATATGGTATCCGGTAATAAAACAACCCATGCAAATGCTTGAATCAATGCCAAGACGCAAATTGCAGAATGTTTTAAAATACCAATGTCGTATTCTGTATGGCATCCAATTCATAAAGAGGTGGTTCCCAAGCCAGAATACAATTGCCGGGCCGAAACCACGCTTTAATCTTGTTAATAAATTCGACATCAGAAACTTTCGACCCAGTCGTCATTGATATTGGAAATAATTTCCATCATACACTCATAAAGATTTACCGTATACGTGAACGGATAGTTTATTTTAAATCCTGATTCGACCATTCATGACTTTGTCGTCCTATCATATCACCTTGAATTGTTGTACGACTTCATATGGTTTGTCGACGGACCTGAGCAGATCCGGAAGTTCGCCGCACCAAGGTCGTCCATCCCTGCATGCAGGCTTCAGATACATATCCATGAGCACCCTTTTCTCTTTCATCGCCCTGCCGCTGATCGAGACAGGATAAACATCCTGCCAGTCGATGGTTGCGATCCGCCTTATCGGTATCGAATACCACAGCCAGACCCAGTAGCCGTAGAGATCGCAATTGATGCCGGATTGACGGACTGCCTCTTCTGCAATTTCGAACGCCGCCACATGATCGAACGGCCAGGTATCGAGAGGATGCGTCACAAAGAGCGCTTCCGGCCTGACATCTGTAATCGTTTTCGCGAGTTCACTCACCGCCTTCCCGAATCGTCCGTCACCCCGCCGTGGAACAGATCCGTCAGGAAGATGAAACATCCTGGTCTGAGCGTCACTCAGACCCAGCCTGGCCAGCACGCCGGCCTTGAGCCGTCCCCGCTGCAACGCAACTTCTTCAGGATCGAGATCTTCCAGACTCTTTTCCCCGTCCGTGAGATACACGATGTGATCTTTCCTGCCGGATAGCACCCTGTTCACCAGATATCCCCCCATCCCGATGATCTCGTCGTCGGGATGAGGCGCGACAATCAGTACTGAAGCATAATCCCTGATGGATTCCTTCGATGACCGTCTCAGGTATTTCCCGACAAGATGCTGCCGGAGACTGTTTTTGATCTGTCTCAGGATGGAGCGCATATCAGCTCACCGACGATGCCTCAAAGTTGTCACTGATTTTCCCATAAAATCCCAGTCCACATTAAACAACAGACTCATTTGTCACCATCAGCCTTGATCACCGGCTCGCTTTTCTCAGATCGTAATACGTGATCTTTCTCTGGCCGCTCAACTGGCCAGTGATCAGATCGGTCAGATTCTCGTAAGTGCAATGATCCGTGATCTTGCCCGATACTACATCCCCGGGATGAACCATCAGTTCGAGCACTGCCTCTTTTTTCAGCAACCCTTTGTTTCTCGCGTTGAGATATTCATCGACGGCTCCGAAATAATCAGTTCCGGACAGCCCGTTCAACTCGAGCATACGATTATAGAACGCCCTGAAGGCTCTCTTGACAAATGTGGAATGATAACTCATATCCTTCACTCTCCTCAGATAAGGGATATCGTTCTTTTTCAGCACTTCCATGACCACGCCCATCATCCCCGGTTCTTCATGAATATGGTTGTGTGAGTCGGCATGCCTTATCGGGATTCCAGCTTTCCTGCATTTCCTGATCTGGGCATTTATCTCGTTGTAAACCAGGCTCTGGCATTCCGAGCCAAGCCTGAAAATCCTTTTCTCGTTCTTTCTGAAGATATAGCTGCCTTCAGGTCCGCAAAAAAGGGAACATTTCTTCATCGCTGCCGTCACCGGTTCGCCTTCGGTCAGATTTATATGCAATCCGACCCTGTCCCTCAGCCTGTTTTTTTCGGCGATAACGCAGGCATCTTCGAATCCTTCAAGATTCACCAGGATTGTCGTAGTCGTCACCAGGCCGTCCGAGATCGACTTGAGTATCGCGTTATTGACTGAGGCATTCATGCCAAAATCATCGGCATTGATGATCAATGAGTGAGATTGACCGGAGTTCATTTTCGACCTTTGTTATTGCATTGTTCCTTTATATCGACAAAACAGCCAAACTGCTCCTCGAAAACCTCTTTTCCCGCTAAATCGCGATCCAGTCATCCATCAATATCTCATTCCTCTCACTCGTCTGCCCATTATGCCACCTCTTCGGGGCCACAACCACCTTCGACCTGTTTTCGCATAGCCATGCGCCCCACCAGGGATAAGTGCTGTTGGGAATTATATGGTGCTTGCACTCTTTCATGAGCATCAGATAATACTGTGCCTTGGGACCGGTGTATTTCTGATCCACGAAAACCACCGTTTCACCTTCGGGCCTGAAATTTGTCTGACACCACGGGATATCATCGGAAAACACATAATAGACCGGGTCTTCCACTTTTTCCGACATGATCTTGAGGCCCTTCTCGTAATAATCCATCCCCAGGATGTCCAGGATCGGATGGCCCACGTAATCTCCCCGGCGAAACACGACACAGACCGAATTGTTTTTCCTGATCGCGTCGCATATGTCGGAATGGCTCTCCGGAAGCTTCTCCCTGAACGTATATTCCCGCCTGAGCTCCGGAAGGACATCCTGAAAATATTTCACGTCCTGCCAATACCCCTGAATGTAGGCGGTTGAAGGTATCCGGCTGTAATCAGCGAGTGACCTTAACGCCCCATCGTCGTAAACATCTCGCTCGGGGAAAATTTTCTTCTTGACGTGATAGATATACTTGTTTCCTTTCCTGGGCACGACATGCCTCTTCACCTCGCGTTCCGCCGCGATCTCACCGGTAATGCTGAATATGTCGAGAGCGAAGTCCCTGTGCGAATGATCATAATAGCGCTTGCTTTTATCGAGCAGGAAATAGATGTCCAGCTTCAACTGCGTATCGTGTTTTTTAGCAAGCGACAACCCGGCCGCATACTGAAACATCTGGTTCCCGACGCCGCCGGACAGTTTCGATATTATCATCTCTCTGCTTTATTCCGTTTTCAGTTGCCAGACCGGCGACGGAACACCTGTTCATAAATACTGTCAAGGTATGGTTCGGGCTTCCAGACTTTCTCATAACAGTTGAACGCGTTATCACGGTACTCCTCATATTTCGACCTGATTTCAGAAATCGCCTCACCCACGTCTTCGAGCCTGTCTACGCACACACCACACTTGTATCTGTTGATGTATGACGACAACGAATCGAAGTTGTTCGTTATAACCGGGATGCCGCACTTCAGGTAATTGCCGATCTTGCCTGCAGCGAGGCCCATGTATTCGCATCTGTAACCGAGAACGCTTTTGTCATACCATGCGATTCCTATATCGGCGCCTGAGATGAAATCGTCGAGGCGCTCCGAAGGAATGGGCTTGACAGAAAACAACACCCGTCCCTTGTAGTCATTCTGCTTCATTTTGATGTAATACGGATCATCATCGACCAGATGGCTCGTATGGAAGACCAGGACGTTGTCGTCCGCCCACCCTCTCGTGCATTCTGCGAGTTTTTGCGAGCCGAACCATTTGCCCAGCCCCCCTGAATGCAGGATTACGGCATTATCTTTTCCTATGTTGCAGGCGTTCCGGATCGACTCCGACTTTCTCCTGACCAGATCTCCGGTCGTCGAGTTCGGCAACGCCATGAACTTGCTTCTGCGAATCGAGAGCTTCTCAGTCATCAGGTCTATGTGAACGTCGTCGTGGGTGACGATAAGGTCGGACTTGCCCATGACCATGGCATTGTAGAACGCATTGATCAGGCCGTATTTCTCATGGGTGAAATTCTTGAAAACCGGATACTCGAGACAATGGTTGACGTAATAGATCCCGAACAGCTTTGAAATGAAAAACGCGATCATGTTGCCGTAATATCCCGTCCCGATGATGCAATCATACCTGTTGAACAGGCCTCCGTCCCTCAAGAACATTCTGACCAGGTGGCCGAACAGCAGGACGGTGCTCGGAAGGAGACGTCTGTTGTCATCGAACCTCAATCCGTTGAACACAACATTATCCATCCCCTTGAACGAAGGTGTCAGATACTCGTCGGCTACGATGCTTACGATGTTCACAAAATCCCCTTTCCCGGAGAAATAGCGGATCATCGTCATCAGGTTTGGTATTTTATCCAGGAAAGGCTCTTTGCTGATTATCAGGATTTTACGCATCTGTTTCGATTATGATTTGGCTATGGCGGTCATGCTTCTTCCGCCAATCGCCGGTCACTCTTTTCCGGGTTCACAAAGACAATATCCGCTTGATCTTCCTCAGAGGCCTCGTGAAGCCGACAGGTATTCTCGAAAAGTCCCCCAGCAGATCCTGATCGATCTTATTCGTCCTTTTCAAAGGCTTTCTCCTGTTGGCTTCGATGACCTCCCGGATGATATCCAGATAGTGGCCTCCCATGATTTCGGTAGTGAATTTCCTCTTCACAGTATTCATTGCCGCTCCTGACATGGCATTCAACCTGTCGACACTTTCGAGGCATACGGCGATTTTCAAAGCGAAGCCATCGATATCTCCGGGACTGGCCAGGTACCCGTTCACCCCGTCTTCCACAATGAAATCCGTGCTGCTCCTGAGGTTGGATACGACAGGGACCAGACCGTTTGACATGGCCTCCAGCAAGGCTATAGGCATACCTTCGAAATAGGAGGGCATCAGCATGATCTGTGATGACCTCATCACATCAAGTGCCTCATCGTGGGCGAGCGCACCAAAAAACCTGACATTGTCGACTCCGGAATCCTTGAACATCTGCTTGAGCTGCCTGAGATCGGGACCGTCACCAACCACATTCAAATGAACTTCGGACCCGTTCGAGGATATTTTTTTCATGATTTCCGGAAGCAGAAACACCCCTTTCTGCCCGTTTTCGACTCGCCCGATGAATAACAGATGAATCTTTTTTCCATTTACTCTCCTGCCCACATTTTTGTCGGAGAAATCGACAGCGTTCGCAACGAACTCAATGTGTTCAGCGCCAATCCCGGTGTCCCTGACAAACTTCTCCTTCAGCATCGGGCTCACCGCAACCACCTTGTTCCATTGTCCGAAATTGCCCGCCGCGTTTAAAATTATGCTCGGCATATCCAGATGAATGACCGGAATCGTCACGGTATTGCTGCCGAGCATTCCGAGGCCAGCCTGTGCGAGCGGAACGTCGTTCAGCAACAGGACATCATATCCTGATAATACCCGGGCTATCCTGGAAGCGTGAACATACCTCGAAACCATCCATTTCGTTGGAACCGTTTTAACCCTGAATCCGAGCGACGCGAAGTAATCTGACCACGGCCCCTTCCTTGAGACTTCGATGAAATCAACTTCATTTCCATCTCTCCTGAAGTATTGGCCAAGGGATTTCAAAACGGTCTCCATCCCGCCTATCTGCAATAACTCTATGACTATCCCTATTTTCATGTCGTTAAATCGGCTGGGTTGTTAAATCCGGTTTTCAGCCAGTGGCGATGCTGTTCTGCTCTTCAAGGAGGTCTAAAGTATTCTCCTGATCAGCTCAATTGGTATCACCGAGCTTCAACAGGACGTGTCCAAGTTTCCTCGCATATCTCTTTGAAACTCCTTCAGCCCGCTCGATGAAACTGCGCTGTTCGACAATCCTCTCCGGCCAGCGCTCATAGGCACCCTGCGGCCCCGATTCCAGCGCAGCCATGAACTCCTGCCTGACGTCAGCCAGCAGAATCCTCGCATTCGCGACGCTTTCTTCTGTTTTGCGCTTGCCCTCAGGGGACATACAGAATTTGAGCCCGGCGATAAGCTCTTCTTCTGTTACCTTGTCAGCCAGATATGCCGAAGGCCATCCGAGCACTCTTGCCTGCGAAATGACCTTGTCTCCGCCCCTGATCGGATCCAGCACCAGAGGAGGCACCTGATTTTTTATTGCATAAACAGTGCCATGCAGCCTTGTCGTCAGCAGGACATCGACCCTGGCGATAAGGGACTCGATCTGGGCCTCGCTCTCCAGACCGGTGTCATTGAGTTCCTTCGGCCAACCGGTATCGATCATGATGACGGCCGCGTCCATTTTCCTGGCCACAGACCTGAGGAGCCGGCTGGCGTAAGCATTCATCTGCCGGTCCTTGTATTCCGGCTGTGCCGGCGCTATGCACAATCCGAACACGGGAGTCTTCCTGGGCTCAAGCAACAGAGTCAGGTCGGGGCGGACTTTCCTGCTGGAATCCCGTTCGAGCAGCGTATCGAACGGCTCCCACTCGTCAAGCGACCGGATCATCGACAGATTCACACCTATGAAATGGCAATGTGCGAATGCCGCCGGATCGATCGGCCATCGTCTCGCATAGTACTCCCTGTCGCATGGACCGCAAACGATGATGACGTGGGTAAAGTCCTTTGGATTGACGGTTTCGGGAAGAACCGAGCCTGGTATTGCATCGAGGACCGGACCGCCGAAAGGAGCGACGGTATACCGGACATTTTTTTCGGCAAGCCAAGCAGTCACTCTGTTCAGGGAGTCAATGTCTCCGATGGTACAATAGAACCCTATGACCAGCGCACGCTTCACGTTCATTTGCCGTTCCATTTATTGGTTGATCCAGCTCCCAAAGCCGCAGCAATCCTGCCAGCCGAGGCACGGCGGTCATTATCCTGTGTGCCTTGGTCCTGCTGCTCATTCTCGCAGATGGCTTTCGGTGCTATCCGGTTCCTCACATCGGCGTTCTCTATCATGTCGGTATAGTTGCCCGAGCCTATGATCCTGCCCTGATCCAGTTCCACGATCTGCTCGCAATCTTTCAGCGTGGTCAGGCGGTGGGCGATAATGAGAATCGTCAGATCTTTTCCGAGGGCTTCTATGGATTGCATGACCGCCTCTTCGGTTTCATTATCGAGCGCGCTGGTCGCCTCGTCCAGGATGATCACATCGACCTGCTTGTAGAGTGCCCTGGCGATTCCGATGCGCTGGCGCTGTCCACCTGATAAACGGATACCTCTCTCACCGATGACAGTATCGTATTTCTGGGGCCACGTTTCAATGATATCGGCTATTTGCGCCTGCCTGGCGGCCTGGCGCACCCGCTGGTGGTCGACTTTGTCCCTGGGGACTCCGAATGCGATATTTTGCGATATGCTGCTGTCGGACAGAAAAATAGCCTGGGGAACGTGCGCGATATGCGCCTGCCACTCCCTCCGGTTATCATCGCTGATGGGGAGGCCATCGATTTCCAGCGTCCCCCTGGTCGGCGGCAACAACGCCATGACGATGTCGAGCATCGTGCTTTTGCCGCTTCCGGTCGTCCCGATGAAGCCGATCCGGCTTCCTTTCGAAATCGAGAGATTGATTTCATTCAGCACCCAGGGGGTTTCCTCGTTGTAGCGGAATGAGATTCCATTCAACTCGATCTTCCGATCGAACGGGAGCGGCTTCGGCGGAGGCTGGTCGGCATAATCCGGCAGGGGCTGATCAAGCAGCTCGAGGACATCGTACAGGGAGGCAAGATTCCCGTGAGTTCCCGACCATGCTGCATAAGCCTGCTGCAGAAGAGGCAACAGCCGCTGTGCGCCAAGCGCAAGGGCGCCAAGTACCGGGATGGCTCTGGTGATCCCCTCGGCCTTGGCACTCAGGGTAAAGGCGAGAACTGCAATAAGCAGCATCCCGAGGGGCTCAAGCAGATACCTGGGGCTCGAACTGATAAAGATGTTGGTGCTTTCGGCTTTTCTCAACGAGAGATCTGCGCCCCTGTACACCTGGCAATAAATCTCCTGGCTGCTGTCGATCAGCACGTCCCGAATGCCGCCCAGACCTTCCTGGAGGGCTTTTATGACGTTGGTGTACTCCGATGCGATGCGTTTTCCGTTGTTCTCGAGGCGATGTCTTGTAAAAAGGATGATGACCGTATAGATAAGGCCAAAGCCTGAAAACGCGGAAAACGCTACAAACGGGTCAACCGCGATAAGGGTGATCAGGATAGCGATCAGGATAATGGCTGAACTGCTGAAATTCAACACACCGTTGAACGTGGACGTAACGATGCCCGTCTTGTGGGTGATTCCGCTGATCACTCTGCTACTGTTGCGCGACACGTGTGTCAGATAGGACTGGTACAGTGTCCTTCGATAGATGCTGATGCTGAGATCCGCACCCGCCGCGAAGGAGAGGCGTGTGTTGGCCCAGATAAGGAATACCCGCATCGCTCCTGATACCACTGCAGCAAGGCCGAATGCTATCGTCAGCGGCAATATCAGCTGGTTGGGTTCTGTCAGTTTGAAAAAGGCAACGATCGGCTTTGCCATGGGCTGCCTGAAAAGCATCGCCGGTGAAGTGAGTACGGCGAGAAACGGCAAAACGGCACCAAGGCTGATCATTTCAGCGAATGACGCGGCAACCATGAACACGAACATCAGGCCAAACTGCCTTTTACGTCTCAAGGAGATGTGAGGCCAGAGCCGGAATAATAGTTTTGGAAGTGAATGCCTCTGCATCAATGTCTGGAATTATGGTATGAGTTGGTCCCGCGTACGCCACAGTAAGCGTCATACATGCGGGAAATTCCTTCATCGAGCGATGTGGCGTAACGCCAGCCCAACCGATGCAACTTCGAAACATCCAGCAATTTTCTCGGAGTGCCGTCCGGCCTGGATGCATCGAACCTGATATCGCCATCGAAGTCGACGATTCGCCTGATCAGCCCGACCAGCTCCAGAATGGAGATATCCTCTCCGATGCCGATGTTGATATGGGTATTGCGGAGCTCCTTATCCCCGATCTCGACGAGATCATGAAAGCGGACATTCTCCATGATAAACACACAGGCATCGGCAAGATCATCGCTGTAGAGAAATTCTCTACGGGGAGTTCCAGTACCCCAGACCGTTACTACAGATGAGGATCCGTCAAAATGGACACCGAATCTCCCCAGAATTGCGACTATCTCCTCGACCGATGCGCTCCCATCGATGCCCTCGACAGGGTTTTTCGACAGATCCTTGCGGATTGCGTTCCAGTCATTGTCCATCAGGCATTTCGCGAGATGGAACTTGCGAAGCATCGCAGGAAGCACATGCGATTTTTCAAGGTCGAAGTTGTCGTTGGGACCGTAAAGGTTTGTCGGCATCAGCGCGATATAGTTGGTGCCGTATTGCAGGTTATAACTTTCACAGAGTCTGAGGCCTGCGATTTTCGCAATCGCATAGGGTTCGTTGGTGTACTCCAGCTCACCGGTAAGAAGGCACTGTTCCGGCATCGGCTGGGGGGCATGCTTCGGGTAGATGCAGGATGAGCCGAGGAACAGAAGATTTTTCGTGCCGGCAAGCCATGCGCCGTGAATCAGATTGGTCTCGATGACCAGATTTTCGTAGATGAAATCTGCACGATAGACGTTGTTGGCAAGGATTCCTCCGACCCTGGCCGCGGCAATGATGATATAATCAGGCTTTTCGGCTTTCAAAAAAGTGAAAACGGCATGCTGGTCAAGCAGATCGAGTTCCTGCCTGGTACGGACGACGATATTGAAGTATCCGCCCTTCTCCAGGCGCCTGAGAATTGCTGAACCGACAAGACCGTTGTGGCCGGCTATAAATATTTTTGCGTTCTTTTCCACTGAGCGGACTGTAGCGTGTTAAAAGCCCCGCTTCTGGACCTTTTCCCAATCCGCCCTTGCTATAAGCCCGACAAGCTCCTCAAACCTGATCGTTGGTTCCCAGCCGAGCTTTTCCTTTGCTTTCCGGGAGTCGCCGATGAGGAGGTCGACCTCTGTGGGGCGATAATATTCAGGGTCCACGGAGACCAGTACCCGCCCGGTACGGCCATCGATTCCCTTTTCGTCAACACCATCTCCCTGCCAATTCAGTTCTATATCGAGTTCCCTGAAGGTAAGGTCGACAAACTCCCTGACCGAGTGGGCTTCCCCGGTGGCAAGCACGTAGTCATCAGGCTCTGGCTGCTGGAGCATGCGCCACATTCCCTCGACATATTCCGGAGCATAACCCCAGTCCCGCTTTGCATTCAGGTTACCGAGCAGGAGGTTGTCCTGCAACCCGGCCTTGATCCGTGATGCAGCACGGGTAATCTTGCGGGTCACGAAGGTCTCTCCCCTTCTTGGTGATTCATGGTTGAAAAGGATCCCGTTGCAGGCATAAAGTCCGTAGGCCTCACGGTAATTGACTATGATCCAATAGGCGTACAGCTTTGCGACACCGTAAGGCGAACGTGGATAGAAAGGAGTCTTTTCAGTCTGCGGAATCTCCTGCACCTTGCCGAAAAGCTCGCTGGTGGATGCCTGGTAGAAACGTGGATTGATGCGGGTTTCCCTGATAGCATCAAGAAAACGAAGCGTACCTAAAGCATCGACCTGAGCGGTATAGTCGGGAATATCGAAAGAGACCTTGACATGACTCTGCGCCGCCAGATTATAGATCTCGTCAGGCTGAATTTTTTCAAGAAGCCGGTTCAGGTTGCTGGCATCGGTCAGGTCGCCGTGATGGAAAAAGAAGCGTCCTTCACTCTCCCGGTCATGGATGATGTGATCGATCCTTCCGGTATTGAAGCTGCTGCTCCTGCGAATGATGCCGTGGACTTCGTAGTTTTTTTCAAGGAGGAGCTCGGCAAGGTATGAGCCATCCTGGCCGGCGATACCCGTTATCAGGGCTTTTTTCATGACAATGGGATGGGATATTGAACAACCTGTTCGCACAACAGATATGCGATTTAAAAGATCACACGCTCAGAATCTGACGATTTCAGCCGAACCGTCATCTCATCTTCCGAAAACACCGCATGAAACACCCGCATCATTGATCTCCCATGCCGGGAGATTCCCGTCCGACGCCCGGGAATACGGATGTCATCGCGAGGCAGCTGGACCCTCGTCGAGGCTGATGATGCGATGCCGCCGAATCAACTCGATGCCGGCAAAAAGCCCTCTCCCGGTTTTGGACGAAACGAAGTAAAAAATGAACCAGCACGCGAAGACGCCAAAAAGAAGGTAGTCGGGCAGATGTATGAAGCTTGCGACGAGAGCAAACAGCGAGAACGCGGTCGAGATACTCATGATGATCATCACGACGCCCGCATGATCGAAACCCATATCCCTGAGGATGTGGTGAAAATGGGTCTTGTCCGGAGTGAACGGGTTTTTGCCTGACATAATCCGTTTGGTCATAACAGTGAGGGTATCGGTTACCGGCACGGCAAGCACGAGAAGAGCTGCAACCGGAGAGACGATACCTCCGGATTTCTGGCTCAGCTCCACCGAAAAGAATGCCAGCACAAAGCCGAGGGTCATGCTGCCGGCATCTCCCATGAACAGTCTCGACGGATACCAGTTGAAGCGGAGAAAAGCGGCGAGCGCACCAGCGAATGCGACGCTCAGGAGCATGAAGTAGCTCATGTCGTTCAACCATGCAAGCACGGCGAACGAAATAAACGCAATCAGCGAAGTTGTGCCGGCAAGTCCGTCAAGGCCATCGATCATGTTGATCGCATTAATGACTCCGAGAACACAGAATATGGTAACCGGAACGACCAGGACCCCTGTGGTGATCACTCCGAGTCCAAACAGGTTGCCGAAAGAGTGGAGATGCATTCCGGGAAAATAGGTCATGGTGACAAGCGTAGCGGCAATCTGAACAATAAAACGCCACTTGAAGCTGATATCGAAACGATCATCGATCACGCCGACAACAAGAATAATCAGGATCGAGATGATAAAGCTGAGGAACTTCACGACCGGGAAAAACAGCAAGAGGGCGACGAGAACACCGGCAACTATCCCGAGTCCACCGACCAGAGGCTTTGCCTCGGTATGCAACTTCCTGTTGTTATCGGGAATGTCGATCAGTTTGAGCTTTTCAGCGGATGCAAAAAGGCCGAGAATGGACAGATACGAAACAAAAAGCGAAACGACATAAACCCTTGCATGCTCAAGAGAAGAGGTAAAAAAATGAGGCCAATACTTATCATCGCTCATTCCGAAGGAGAAATGGCCGGTAGCCGACAAGGCGGTAAGAAAGAGGCCAAGCAGGAAAACCAATAGATAGTGTGTCATGAATGATGGCCCTTATATACGTAGCTTGTTGAACAGTCATCAACATACTCGTATCAACATTCATGCCAGACCAGCTATCTGCCTATATTAATATATCTTAAGTCGGAAATCCCCTATATTCTGACGCAAGAAAGAACGATAAAATCATAATGAAACACTGCGATGTCTCACGTTAATACAGATTCCCCTTCACTGACGAGGTCGGTTCATACCAGAAACGGTCCTGGCTCTTCCGGATACAGGGCGTCTTTCGGCATATGGAGATGCTGAACACCGGGGCATCGATGCCCGACCATTTTTCCGGCCTTGAAGACAGGCCCGGATTTTGTTTGAATGAGGAGTAAAAAAAGTCCGCGCTAATCAGCCCAGTCCCTGATAAAATCAATACGGCCGGCGCTGTTGAAAAGCTGCATGGATGACAGCTATGAAGGGCAGGCTAATAAAGTAGATTGCGGGTTCGTTTTTCCGGATGTGATGCTTTCTGTTTTGAAATCCGGCCTCTCAATGGAAGCGACGAAATTCCTGACCGCTGGATTGAACATGAAAATAGCACCGCACAGTGCTCGGCTTCAGCGCCGCCCTGCAAATAACCGGACACAGTACCCCCCCCCGTTTCACTTGTCCATGAGCCCGGCGGCTGGTGACTTTGCTTTGGCATCTGCTCAACGCTCTCAGCCTTCCTCCCCGCTCTCAGTATCAGTCATATCGCCGGGAAGCCGTTTCGAAACCTTGGCTCCCAGCCTTCGGATCTCCTCTGCACGGCCGGCGAGGTTGCCGCGACCTTCGGTAAGTCGTTTCATGGCGAGATCAAACGACTCGGAAACCCCGGTGAGCTTTTTACGGGCATCGAGCATCGCGTCGGCCACAAGCACCACCTGATCGTAGATCTTCCCAGCCCTTTCGGCGATCAGTTCGGCGTTGCGGTTCTCGTTTTCGCGCCGCCAGATCTGGGCGATAAGCCTGAGGGTGATCATCAGCGTCGCCGGCCCCGTCACCACCACGTTCTTTCCGGCAAGCTCGTAGAAAAGCTCCGGATCAGCCTGCATAGCCGCCTGATATGCTGGTTCGAGAGGAATGCACATGATGACAAAATCGAGCGTGCGGTTTCCTCCGAGAGACGCATAGTCCTTCTTTTCGAGCTCGGCGACGTGCCGCCGGACCGACCTGACGTGCTCCTGCAGTGCCTCGTTTTTGCGGAAACCATCCTCCTCGGAACACCAGCGCTCATAAGCGGTCAGCGAAACCTTGGCATCGACAATGACCGCCTTGTTGCCGGGAAGGTGCACCATGAAGTCCGGCCTGACGAGCCGACCATCATCGGTGCGGTCGCTCTGTTGTACGGTGTACTCCCGACCCCTGAGGAGCCCGGAAGCTTCAAACATTCGCTCGACGATGAGCTCTCCCCAATCCCCCTGCTTCTTGCTGTCGCCCTTGATGGCACGGGCAAGATTGTTGGCCTCTTCGCTCACCCGGCTGTTCAGCTCCTGTAGCTGACGAACCTGTTCGAGCAGCCGTGCGGAGAGTTCAGTGTCGTTTCGATGTACTTCGTCAACCCGCTGGCGAAAAGAGTCGAGCTGCAGCCTGAAGGGTTCGAGAAGCCCGTCGAGCCTCTGGCGGTTCTGTTCGGAGAGTGCAGAGCCTCGCTCTTCAACGATCCTGTTGGCCAGATTCTCGAAGGTCGCCTGGAGACGGCCATCATTCAACTGCCTGGCTTCGGCGGCGGCGGCTCCGGCCTCACGCTCATGGTCGAGCGTAGCCTGCAGACGGGCGTTGTCGACAGCAAGACGCTGGGCATCCCTCTGGCTGCGCAGCAGCAGGTACCCGAGGACGAGGAGCAGGACGAGGAGTAAAAGCGAAATGAGGGTTTCGGCCATGGCGACAGGAATTTGGGGTTTTCCTTGAAGGTACTCCGGAACATGCAACTGCACAAGGGGTTACAGTCAAGACGAAGCCGCTCGGAGGCGTATCTCGATAATGTCGTCCCAACTGGTCGTATAGTGCGGCGAAAGCCTTTCCTGACGCTGCTTCCAGCCGCTCGAAGCATCGGAAGCGATACGGAGGGTGCCCTGTCCATACCGCATATTGACCGCATCGAGCGCCTGCATGAGCCTGGCCGATGACTCCTGCCCGGACTCCTCCTGTACGAAAAGCGTCGGGGCCGGACTGGCCTCGGCAAGCGGAACAAGGCCACCGAGAATCACTCCGGCTTTCTTGTAGCGGTACCCCGCTTTGAAGATATCGCCGAGCACGGCTTCGGCTGCCCTGACGATGGCAAGCGTATCCTGCGTCGGAACCGGCAAAGCCACAGTCCGCGTGCCCCAGTAGCGGTGAAGCTGCTCTTCGAAGGGGCTCGTACAGGCGAAAACCGTAAGCAGCGCAGCCGCTTCCCCTTCGCCACGGAGCTTCAGGGCACATTTCGTGGCAAAATTGGCCACCGCCTGTTCGAGTCCGGCCTGATCCGTGATCCCGGAGCCGAACGAACGCGAAGTGCAGATGCTCTGTTTTGCAGGCCGTACCAGTTCAAGAGGAAGGCAGGAGCTGCCGTTCAGCTCGGCCTGCAGCCGTGCGCCGGTGATGTGCAGGTGCCTGCGCACCCAAGAAGCAGGCGCATCGGCCAAATCGAGGGCCGTCATGACGCCGTTCCTGTTCAGGAACTCCGTGTGCCTGCGGCCGATTCCCCAGACATGCTCGACGGCCATCGCAGCCATCGCCGCGCGGGCCTCCGACTCATCATTGAGGATACATACCCCCTCGAAGAGAGAATCCTTCTTGGCCATACGGTTTGCCAGCTTTGCCAGGGTCTTGGTCGGGGCGATGCCGACACTGACAGGAATGCCTGTGCTGCGTCGCACAACCCGCCTGATCGTCCGGGCATGCTCCGCGAGACCTATCAGACCGAAGCCGCTCAGGTCGAGGAACGACTCGTCGATCGAGTAGACCTCCATGCCTGGCGCCATCCCGCCGAGCGTGTTCATAACCCTCGACGACATGTCCCCGTACAACGGGAAGTTGGCCGAATAGATCGCCACTTTGTGCCTGCCGAGAATCTCGCGAAACTTGAACGCCGGCCCGCCCATCGGCAACCCAAGGGCTTTGGCCTCGTTCGATCGGGCGATGAAACAACCGTCGTTGTTGGACAGAACGACCACCGGACGCCCGTTCAGCGCCGGATTGAACACCCGTTCACACGAAACGTAAAAATTGTTGCAGTCGACAAGTGCGTACATAAGCTTGAGCCCGTAAGCTCACC
>Ga0326726_10000301_pt1 | contig 47267 bp, 42 predicted proteins | sample MHFenrmetagenome_2_FD_207603 | JGI IMG/M metagenome (GOLD analysis project Ga0326726, IMG submission 207603) | Lab enriched peat soil microbial communities from Michigan Hollow, Ithaca, NY, United States - MHF15MN | ecosystem: Environmental > Terrestrial > Soil > Wetlands > Peat | place: USA... | reverse complement strand
TTCGCACCATCGAGCACGCCAGGAACACTGTCCTGGATCTCATGATCCGCTTCGGCCCGAAGCTCCTCGCCGCGCTGGTGGTGATTGCGGCGGGCGTGCTGGTGAGCCGCTGGGTCGGGCGTTGGCTCGAGCGCGCACTGGTGCGCCTCGAGCTCGAGCCGCCGGTGCGCCTGCTGCTCGCGCGCGTCGTGCGAGTCTTGTTAATGGGACTGTTCCTCATCATGGCCCTGCAGAATCTCGGCGTGGAGCTCCTGCCGCTGATCGCAGGCCTGGGCGTGGTCGGCGCCGGATTCGCTCTCGGCATGCAGGGCGTGCTCGGCAACGCGGCTGCGGGGCTCTCGATCATCTTCACCAAGCCCTTTCGCGTCGGCGAGTACATCTCCATCGCAGGCGAGGAAGGCCGGGTCGAGACGATCACGTTGTTCAGCACGACGCTCAGTCACGCCGACCTATCGCAGATTGTCATTCCCAACCGCAAGATAGCCGGTGAGATCCTGCACAACTTCGCCCAACGCCGTCAGCTCACGATCACGGTCAGCGTGGCTCCGGATACCGATCTCAACGCAGCGCTCGGCGTGGTCGATGAGGTGCTGAAGGCAAATTCTCACGTGCTGCGGGATCCGCCCCCCACCATCCAGATTGCTCTGGTCGGCGGGGTCAGTATCAACGTCAGCCTCATGCCCTGGGTCGCGGTGCCGGACTATGGGGCCGCGAGCGGTGAGCTGAGCAAGGAGGTGGTGGAAGCGTTCCGGCACCACGGGGTGAAGTTCCCGGTGCCCGTGCGCGAAGTCCGGCTCCTCAAGGTGAATTAACTTGCGCGTGCTGCAGCGGAGCGGTACACAATGCGCCGGCAATCACAATCCATCGGGGGGAATGAGCAATGCCAAGAGCGAACAGTGCAATTTGCCTCGTCGCGATTACGGCAGTAGCCGGCTTTGCCATGATCGCCAACGCCGAGGACAAGCCGGCAGCGAAGCCCACGGATGCTGATCTGATTGCGAGCGCGATGAGGGCAGCACCGCCTGCGATCGCCAAGTCAGCGACGATTATGACCATGGAGGCGGACGGAAAGATGCGCACCCTGCGCAAGGGAACGAACGGATTCACCTGCATGCCGGACGCCCCGTCCACCCCTGGGCCCGATCCCATGTGCATGGATAAGAACGCCATGGAATGGGTGCATGCCCTGGTCACACACGCCACTCCTGTCGCGGGAAAGGTCGGCTTCATGTACATGCTGGAGGGTGGAACCGACGCGAGCAACACCGATCCGTATGCTGAGAAGCCAAGTGCATCGAATCATTGGATCAAGACCGGCCCGCATGTGATGGTGGTCGGCGCGGACGCAAGCTTCTACGACAGCTATCCGAAGAAGGCCGATCCGGATACCTCGAATCCCTACATCATGTGGGGAGGGACGCCGTATCAGCACCTGATGGCTCCGGTCAAGTAACCGACTGACGGATCGTTTCTGCAGGCCCCGATACCACCGGTGTCGGGGCCTGTTGTTTTCTATCTGGGCGCGTACCGGTAAGAATGTACCGTGCGAATTCACCTCGAGGCCGAGGGCGAGCATGGACATCGACACGTTGAGGATCGAAACGCCGCGCCTGATCCTGCGCCCAACGCGGTGGGAGGACTTCGACGCCTGGGCCGCATTCCTTGCCGACGAGGTGGCGACGCGTTTTCTCGGCGGCACGCAGTCACGCCCGCTCGCGTGGCGCACGATGATGTCGATGGCCGGCGCCTGGTATATGCGGCGCCCCGCCATGTTTTCGGTCATCGAAAAGTCAACGGGCCGCTGGGTTGGCCGGCTGGGCCCGTGGATGCCCGAGGGATGGCCCGGCACGGAAGTCGGCTGGGGCATCGCGCGCGAGTGCTGGGGCCGCGGCTATGCGACCGAGGGTGCGGCGGCGGCGATCGACTGGGCGTTCGACAACCTTGGGTGGACGGAAGTCATCCATGCCATCGCGCGGGACAACGTCGCCTCGCAGGGCGTCGCCCGACGGCTCGGATCCCGCAACCGTGGCCCGGGAAAGCTGCCGCCCCCGCTAGAGGAACAGTCCATCGATATCTGGGGCCAGACCCGCGCGGAGTGGCGCGCGCGCTCCAGAGCCAGCGAGCGCGCCGCAGACACTACCTGAGCAGATGCTTCGGCCCGCTCACGAACGGGTTGCCCCGCTCGTAGAAGCGCCAGGCACGTTCAACGTTGCGCGAGATGCCGATCCGCAGCGCGCGGCCGATGCGAGTTCCGTCATCCCGCAGCGTGCCCAGCCAGAGTGGACTGCGGCCGCATAGATCAAGTCCGTTCTGCCTGAAATCGATCGCGAGCGCCTGCGCCAGCCGCCCGGGACCGCGTGTGAGATCGTGCAGACGCACCACACCGCGCAGGCGCTGCATGATCGCGATACCCTCGAGCGGCTCGAGGGCACGCAGCAATACCCCAGCCCCGATGCCGTGCTCTTCGCTGACCACGTTGAGCATGAACGATGAGCCGTAGGTGAAGTACACGTAGGCGTGGCCGCGCTTGAGAAACATCGGGTCATTGCGTGGCGTGCGCCCCCGAAAGGCGTGGCTGGCAGCGTCGCCCGGCGGGTACGCTTCCGCTTCCACGATGCGGCCGCTCAAGCGGCCTTCCTGCGCGTCATGAACGACGATCTTGCCGATCAGGAAGCGGGCGAGCGCGATCGTATTGGCGGGAAGTTCGGCGCGGCGCAGACGCCGCAGGCGAGTCCGATCTGGGGTTCTGGTCAAGGTCAATCGGGAGCTTGCAGTGGCGGGAGTCGCGGCGATTCTAGCGTGAACCTTGGGCGATCCACGTGGCAGCCTTTTCGGCAATCATTATCACGGGTGCGTTGGTGTTGCCGCCCACGAGCTCGGGCATGACGGAGCCGTCCACGACACGCAGCCCGCGCACGCCGCGAACACACAAGCGCGAATCAACCACCGCGCGTGGGTCACTGCCCATGCGGCAGGTGCCGACCGGGTGGTAGATCGTCTCGGCTTTGCGCCTCACGATCGCCTCGAGAGCCTGCCGCGTTGTCGCGCCCTCCCCCGGGTAGATTTCAGCGCCCCGATACGGGGCGAACGGCGCGGCGTTCAGGATCTCGCGTGAGATGCGCACGCCTTCGAGCAGGATGTCGAGGTCCGGACCTGCGGTGAGATAGCGGGCACGGATGACGGGCGGATCTTCGGGCCGGCTCGACCTGAGCAGGACATACCCCCGGCTGCGTGGCCGCAGGACACAGGCATGCACGGTGTAGCCATGTCCCGGCAGGCGGTTGCGACCATGATCGTCGAGCTGCGCCGGAACGAAATGCAGCTGCACGTCGGGCCGTTCATCGGGCGCAAGCTGCGTGCGCACGAAACCACCCGCCTCGGCAACATTGCTCACGCCCGGCCCGGAGCGGGTGAACAAGTAGCGCAGGCCAACGGCGAGCTCCTGCCTGGCGGTGAAATCGTAGGTAATCGGCTGGGTGCAGCGTACGAGCGTGCAGAAATCGATGTGGTCCTGCAGATTGGCACCAACGTCGGTCAGGTCCGCGACCACCGGTATACCGTGAGGGCGCAACTTATCGGCCGGCCCCAATCCCGACAGCATCAGCAACTGTGGCGAGGCGACGGCGCCGGCGGCGACGATGATCTCGCGCTCCGCGCGCGCAACGTGCAGAGCTCCGCCCCGACGGTACTCGACAGCGACGGCCCGATCGCGCTCGAACCGCACACGCGTCGCGCGGCTGTGCGTGAGGATTCGAAGGCCCGTCCGGCCGTGGGCGGGACGCAGGTAAGCAGCCGCGGCACTGCAGCGGCGCCCGTCCCGTTGCGTAACCTGGTAGAACCCAACGCCTTCCTGACGCGGACCGTTGAAGTCCTCGTTGCGCGCGAGCCCGAGCGAGACACCGGCCTCGACGAACACCGTGCTCAACGGGTTGCGGAACTTCAGGTCCTCCACATGGAGCGGTCCGCCGGTCCCGTGATATTCATTCGCGCCGCGCGCCTGATCCTCAGACTCACGAAAGTATGGCAACACGTCCGCGTAGGCCCAGCCCTCGTTCCCGAGCGCCGCCCACGCCTCGTAATCGAGCCGATGTCCGCGCGTGTAACACATCGCGTTGATCGAGCTGCTCCCGCCGAGCACCCGGCCGCGCGGCCAGTACAGGCGCCGGCCCTGCAGCTCGGGTTCCGGCTCCGTGTAGTAGCGCCAATCGATGCGAGGGTTGCCGACGAGCTTGGCGATTCCCGCGGGCATATGAATGAAGGGACTCGAATCACGCCCCCCCGCCTCGAGCAACAGTACACGGACTTCCGGCAGCGCCGAGAGCCGGTTCGCCAGCACGCAGCCGGCCGAGCCGCCACCAACGATGACATAGTCATACACCAGCTCAGGCATTTCCGGGGCTCGCTCGCAAAGCTTCAATATCCAGGGCGGCGCCACGACCGGCAAACAGGGCTCGCAGCACGCCCGTTTCCCGCTCCCTGATCGTGCGCAGCAGGACCTCGGCACCTCCCATGCGCCCAAAGGCCTCGAACCCTCGTTCCAGGAAGTCCTGCAACACGCCAAAGCCTGCGGCGTGCGCCGGCCGGTGCGCAACGCGCAGCGCGACCTCTAGCCAAGCATGACGGCACAACCGATCGAGCTGCTCACCGACGCCGAGGATGAGTGCAATCTGGCGCAGACGTGCCCGGTGGCGCCCGACCGCACGATAGGCCGCCGCATATGTATCGACGGTGACGGCGCCGGGCGCGAGCACGCTGGCCATCTCGCCATCGAGCTCACGCGTGAGTATCTGCAGCTCGATCGCCTGGCGCAGCGCCCTCAGCGTCGGGCTGGGCAATGTACGCTTGAGATAGCGCCAGGCACGCGCGAGCTCCTCATCCCGCTGGGCGAAGTCCCGAGGTCCGTACAGGTCATTCAGGAAGAACTCGATGGCGTGCTCGTAACGCGGGTGGCGACGCAGGTCGGCATAAGTGTGCGCAAGGCGCTCGGTCTGCCACAGGCATAGCTCTCGCAGACGCGCGCCAAAGGCGCCCTGTCGATCCTGCGCGCTTTGTAACGCACGCTGACGCGCGAGCAGGTCCTCGAGATGCTTGTTCAGTGCCGACCTCACGTGGCCTCGCGCGCGGGCGTGCCGCGCTTCAGCGCAGCCAGTACACAGTTCAGAACCCGGGGCGAATGCAGCAGCCCGAAGTGACCGACGTCTTGCACGGCGCAGAGCTCCGCGTTCGCCAGCACCGCGCTGCCTGCGGGCGCCACCAGGTTGTCGTCCGCGCTGTAGATGCTCGTGATCGGCGTCGGCCGGCGCTCCGATGCGGCATTGAGCCGTTCGAGCCACGCCGATCCCGGCAGCATTTGCCGTGCCGCCGCACCTGGAATATATCGGGCCAGCACGCTGCCGTGGTGAGGAGTCCCTATGGTGACGATGCGGCTCACCGCATCGTCAGCGCTGCTGAGAGCGGCGCGCGCGACCAGTCCTCCCATGCTGTGGGCGAGGATCGCGACCCGGGCGCCCCGCGCTTCGGTGCGCAAAACCGACAGTTCGCGCGCCACCTGGCGCGCATATTCATCGATGTCCGCCAGAAGCGGCGACAGGTTGAGGGCTCGCATGGGTGCGAATCCGGCGGCGCCCAGCGTGCGTTGCAGCCCGCGCCAGATGGCCCGATTGCATAGCACACCATGGATCAGCAACACCGGACGCTCATCGCCTGCCCTGGGCGGCGGCGGATCGGCAGGCTGCGCAAGCCACGGTTCCATGCTCATCGCCATCTTTTCGAGCATGAAGCGGATTCCTTCCGTGAAGCAGACGCGCCCCGCAAGCGCGGCTCTCGATGCGCCGTCCGTCAGCACGCGGCCAAGCACCATCGAAGCAGCCACCAGCAGGAATTGCAGCAGGAGGAACACGGCTAGAGTCAACGCTAGTGTTGCAGCCAGCGACCAGTGCCCCAGCAAGGCAATGCCGCAGGCAATTCCTGCAGCAGCCGCCAGCTCAGCGGCGAGCAGCCACCGCCAGAAGCGAGCGGCCATCAGGCCCGGATGCGACGCTGCCGCAGCGTGCGCTCGAGCCTTCCCAGGGCGTGATCCAGGCGCCGTGTCACCTCGCGACGCTGCCGGACGCGCTCTATGCTGGCCGAGGAAAAGGTTCGGTGCCGATCATGCAGCACGTCGGTACGCAGGTGCATGCCCTGCCGTCGCAGAAGCGTGTCGAGCGCATCGGCCTGCCGCAGCAGATCGCGGCGCGTGACGCGATAGGCATGGTCGACCAACCGTCGCCGGTCGGCGTAACGGAACACGTTGGCGAAGAACAGCTTGTCGTCCTGACGGTCGGGTTCGATCAGCAGCAGGTCCGCGGTCGGGAAGCGTGCGCGATAGCTCGCCATGCCCACCTGCATGCGGGAATGGATGAGGGCGCGGAATGTCTGGCTGAGCACGGTCGGCAGGCCGCCGTCGGTAACTTTCAGTCGCGCCCCCGGGCGCGGGTGCGAGGCATCGAACGGGACGAGTGGATTCACACAGATGACGAGATTGCAGCCTTCCTCGAGCGCAAGCGAGGCGTTCATGGTACGAATGAGGGCACCGTCAACATAGAACTGACCGTCGATCTCTACCGCGGGATACAGCCCCGGCAGGGCGGTGCTGGCTACAACCGCGCGCGAGATCGGCACGTGCGCGTAGCCGCGCTCACCGAAGTGCACTGACTCGCCGGTGTTGAGATTCGTCGCTACGACGTACAGGCGGTGGTGGAGCTTGCGGAAGTCGTCGGTGTGACCGTCGGCCGTCCAGACCTCCCGCAGAAACCGCTCCATGGGCCCATTGTCGAAGACCGCAGTCGGTATCACCCGGCCGAGCGGGCCCACGCCTGCCGGCCAGACGCTGCCTAGCGGATCGCGCACGTACTGGTACAGCCACGTGCCCAGCGCCTTGGGCAGCTCGCCTGCCCGCCGCAGGTATTCGCCCACCGCCGGACGGAGCAACACCGCCGGCGAGAACGGGAACAGCGTCGACTCGTCGTGAATGAAGATCTCACCCATCGACGTCGTGTCGAACCCGTTGGCGAGGCCGGCTGCAACGAGCGAGCCGGAGCTGACGCCAACGTAGACGTCGAGCTCCGTAAGGTTCAGCCCGTCGACAGCTTCGCTCAGTGCGTGCAGCACCCCGAGCTCATAGAACGCCCCGAGCGGCCCGCCACCGGCGAGCGCTACTCCGGTCTTCACCTCGCCCCCGGCCCGCTTTTGCAGGGCGGGCTCGATCGTCAGCATCGATGCTCAGGCAGCCGAACGCACGTGCTCGACGTGTTTGTGAGCCGGCTTGCTGTGCACCGTGCGCGCCGCCCGACGACGATGCGTGAGCTTGACGATGTTCGTGTTGAGCGTATCGACCCGCTTGCTGAGCGAAGCAATTTCCTCCGCGCTCGGCACGCCGAGCTGGTTGAGCGCCCGGTGGACCCGAGTCTGGAAGATCTTCTCCAGATTCTCGAATGCATCGCCCGCCTGCTCGCGGGCCTGCTCCACGCGCGACGTGATTCCTTCCTGCACGTCGCTGAAGGCTCCGCGCACGGCTTTTACTGTCGCACGGCGAGTCGCGATGTGCACACGTGCACCTTCCGCAACGAGGTCACGGAACAGTTTCGGTCCCCTGGCCGCGGCGCCCAGACCCGCCAACCATACCTGATGCACGGCTTCCAGGAGGCGCGCCTGTGGGCGGCCCGCCCGTACAGTGCGTGATTTTGCAGACTTCTTGCGCTTTGCCATGTGTATATCCTCTCGTGGGCGCCAATGCGTACTTGCCCGAGTAGGCCCGCCGCTGGCGCTAGGTACTATAAATAGAGTGAGTGGGAGATAGCGATGCGTACTTCCCGAAGTGCAGGCACAGCTGCGCCTAAGACGAAATGGGCCCGCTTTCCATACGCGGCGTCGAGCTATCGCCTGGAGGGTGAGAAGCTCGCGCGCCAGTGGAAGCGGCTCCACCAGGGCGATTGCGAGTCATACCCGGATGCTGCTCGAGTGGGCAGCACCGCAAAACAGAGTCGCGCTTTCTCACGATGGCTCGAGGCCCATGGTAAGCGCGAGGCCCTGGCCAGCGCGCTGCAGGGTGCGTGGCGGGAGTTTCACGCCGGAGATTTCGGCGCAGCCATCGATATCGGCAGCACCCTCGGCCCGCTTGGCGCCGCCGCGGCGAACAAGGCGGCGGGCGTGTACGTCACGTACCTGGAGAAGAAGCAGGAACGCGCACTCGAGATCCTCCAGGCGGCCATCCGGCGCGGGGAGGATGCCATAGAGATGCTCCCCGACGATCCCAATGCGCACTACATGCTGGCGTTCGTCCTGGGGCGTTACGCGCAGCGGATCTCGGTACTGCAGGCGCTGGCCAACGGCATCGCAGGTCGCGTCAGGACGCAGCTCGAGCACGCGTTGCGACTCGAACCCCGACACGCTGACGCCCACATCGCCTTCGGTCTGTATCACGCCGAAATCGTCGCCAAGCTTGGCGCCCTGCCCGCGCGGCTCACTTACGGTGCCTCGCAGACCTCGGCGCTCGAGCACCTCGACCGGGCGCTGAAGTTCGCACCCGCGTCCCCGATTGCGCACGTCGAGTACGCCAATGCACTGCTGCTGCTCGATGCCAAGGCACACGGCGAGCGGGCTCGGAAGCTCTACGCTGAGGCCGCAGCGTGCAAGCCGGGCGATGCCATGGAGCGGCTCGACGTGGAGCGAGCCAGGAGTCACACGACCTGAATGCGAGCGCTGAGCCTGCCAGCGTCGCGCTCGCGCGCGCATCTCCTATCCTGCGAATGAACCGCCGGGGCCGATCAACACCAGGAGCACGAGGCGTTCGAGCTCCGCGTGCATGAAGCGCACCAGCTCGTCCGGTGCGGGAATCAGGTTGCGGTCCGCGATCACGCCGAACTGCAGCTGATCGTGGTAGGTCAGCACGCTGACCCCGACACCGATGCTGCCCGCCTGCGGGACCCAGAACAGGAGCTGCGAGATGGGCACGCCCCCCATGTACAGCTTCTGGCGCGGCCCGGGCACGTTGGACAGCACAAGGCTCGCCTTGGCGCTGAACAGGGCCAGCGCGGGATCTTCCAGCGCTGCCGGCAGGCTGCCGACGGTGGCGAGCAACCCCAGCGTGGCGAGCGGCTGGTGCGATCCTTTGAGTGCCTGCATCTTGGCGCGCACCGCGTACAGGCGCTCGAGGGGATGGCGAATCCCGACCGGCAGTTCTACGAACACGAGGCCAAACTGGTTGCCGAGCGTCGGGGGCTCGCTGAGCTCCTCACGCAGATTTACCGGTACGGCCGCACGAATCACCAGGCCCGTCACCGGATCACCCTGCGATTCCAGATACCTGCCCAGCGCGCCAGCCAGGGTCGACGTGATCACATCGTTGATCGTGCACGCGAGCACACGGCTGATCGTGCGCACTTCCTCAAATGGCAAGCGCTCGCCCCACGCGACGTGCTTCACGCCGCTGGCCCGATGCTTGAGACGCGTCGCCGGTTCGTCCGCGAGAGTCCCGATCCGGGCCATTTCCGTCGCCACGTCCGCCACATCGCGGATTGCGGTGGCCATCTCGCCTGGATTCATCGCGTAGTGCAGGCCCCGCTCCACCAGGTGGGCCCCTTCGCGCGCTGTCTTCTCGAGGAAACTGGCCGCCGGAGCGTAGAGCGAGCTGAGTGAAGCAAACCAGTCCGAAGACTCCCCGGCCTCTGCCTCAGCGCCAGCGCCTGGCCGCGTCTTTCGAGCAGGCCCCTTACGCACATGCGCCGCGGTCGGTTCGCTTTCGGTCAGTGATAGATATACCCGTACCAGCGCAATCCCATCCGCGTAGCAGTGGTGGATGCGAAAGATCAAGGCACTGCCGCCAAGGTAGTTCTCCACGAGGTGGAAGCTCCACCGCGGTCGATCAGGGCTCAGGGGTGTGCTTGCGAGCTCCGCCGCCAGTGCCTCGAGCTCGCGCTTCCCCGCCTCGCCGGGGAGCGCCACGCTCAAGACGTGATCGGCCAGATCGAAATCCTCGGCCTCAACCCAACGCCCACCCATGAGGTCAGTGACGGGCCGACAGCGGAAGCGCTCGAAGGCCAGGAAGTGTTGCGCGATGATTTCGCACAGCCGCGAATATTTGAGTCGTCCGTCGAATATCGTCAGGGCAAGCACCGTCATCGGATTTGAGGGGCGGTCCATCAGCAACCACGCCCGATCCACGGCTGACAGGCGCTTTTCTTCTTCGTTCATGACTGACCACTCTGGCTCAATTGCCGCACCTCGTGACCCTCGGTTTCCCACGATGCCGGTCAAGCAGCAAGAGCGTAGGGTTTCGCTGATTCGACTGCCATCGCGAGCTAAAATAACCAACTCATGGCGTACTTCGTCACGGGAGCGACAGGTTTTATTGGTCGTCACCTCGTCGCCGAATTGGCCAGGCGCGGTGCCCCGGTGCGCATTCTCGTGCGACCCTCTTCGCGTGCCAAGATCGAGGGACTGATGAAGAGCTGGGGGGACTGGGCCCGTGTTGTCACCCCCGTATACGGCGACCTCAGCGAGGGCCTGCTCGGCGTGCCCGCCGCCGAACGTACCCGACTGCGCGGGACGGTTCAGCACTTCTTTCACCTAGGCGCACTCTACGATCTCGGCGCGGAAACGGCGGATCTCGAGCGCGCCAACGTGCTCGGGACACAGAACGCGCTCGACTTCGCACATGAGATCGGCGCCGGCTGCTTCCACTTCGTGAGCTCCATTGCCTCCGCCGGCTGCTACGCCGGCACTTTCACCGAGGACATGTTCGAGGAAGCCAAAGGCCTCGACAATCCCTACTTCCGCACCAAGCATGAAGGCGAGGCTCGGGTGCGCACCGCGTGCCGCGTTCCGTGGCGCGTGTATCGCCCGGGCATGGTGGTCGGGCATTCGCAGACCGGCGCCATGGACAAGGTCGATGGTCCCTACTACTTCTTCAAGATGCTGCAGAAGCTGCGCGAGCACGTGCCGCGCTGGCTCCCACTGATCGGATTCGAGGGTGGGCACGTCAATCTCGTCCCGGTGGACTTCGTCGCGGCGGCGCTCGCACATCTCGCCCATGTACCCGGCCAGGACGGCGCCTGTTTCCATCTCACCGACCCCGCCGACCGCCGCGTGGGCGAAGTGCTGAATGTGTTCGCCAAGGCTGCGCATGCGCCGACGATGACGGTGCGTGTCGACCCGAGCCTCGTCGCAGCGCTCCCCCAGGTCGCTGCTGCGGCCATGGGTGCGGTGCGACCACTGCAGCGCGTCGTCGACGAAACCCTGCACAACCTTGCGATCCCGAAGTCGATCCTGACACTCGTGAACCACCCGACGACGTTCGACGCCAGCCGCGCGCAGGCGCTGCTGCACGACACCGGCATCCGCGTCCCGCGGCTGGAGGATTACGCGTGGCGTCTGTGGGATTACTGGGAACGTCAGCTCGATCCCGAGCTCTTCGTCGACAAGAGCCTGCGCGGTGCGGTGCAGGGCAAGACCGTGCTCATCACCGGTGGCTCCTCCGGTATCGGTCACGCCACGGCGTTGAAGCTCGCGGAAGCCGGGGCCCACGTGCTCATCGTGGCACGCGACCCCGAGAAGCTGGCGGCCGTACGCGCCGAGATCGCGAGCGCCAAGGGACGTGTCAGCACGTACAGCTGTGACATCGGCGACGCCGAAGCCTGCGACCAGACGCTCGCCACGATCCTGCGCGAGCATGGGCACGTCGACATCCTGATCAATAATGCCGGTCATTCAATCCGGCGCGCGCTGGAGAACAGCTATAACCGCCTGCACGATTTCGAGCGCCTGATGCGCATCAACTACTTTGCTGCCGTGCGCGTCACGCTCGGCCTCCTGCCGACCATGCTGGCGCACGGCAAAGGCCACGTGATCAGCATCTCCTCCATCGGCGTGCTGAGCAATGCACCGCGTTTTTCGGGATACAACGCCTCCAAGGCGGCACTGGAAGCGTTCACGCGCTGCGCCGGCGCCGAATACAGCGACCGCGGCGTGCGGTTCACCGTGATCAATATGCCGCTGGTGCGCACACCGATGGTGGCGCCCACGAAGATCTATCAACAACTGCCGCTCATCACGGCGCAGGAAGCCGCGGATATCGTGTGTGAGGCGATCATTCGCCAGCCCGAGCGCGTTACCACGCGCCTCGGGACCTTCGCGCAGCTGGTAAATCTCTTCGCGCCGAAGCTGGGCGAGATCGTCATGAACGAGAGCTTCAAGATGTTCCCGGAGTCGGAGGCCGCCGGCGGCAAGGCGGAGGGGGGAAGCAAGCCGTCGGCCGAAGCCGTTGCCTTTGCCTCGATCATGCGAGGCCTCCACTGGTAGCGGCCATGGCGCAGGCCGCGTCGACTGCTGTTCTGCCTGCCGAGATTGCAGCGCGCCTGCAAAAGCTGCTCGACGCGCAGCGCGGTGCTTTCCTGAGCGAGGCCGGGGTTCCCGCGGAGCTGCGCATCGACCGGCTCGCGCGCGCCCAGAAGCTACTGGTCGATCACGAACACGAGATCGTCAGCGCCATTGCCACGGATTTCGGCCAGCGTCCTGCCACCCTCACTCGCTTCACCGACATTCTGCCGGCCGTGCGCGCCTTGCAGCACGCGCGCAAGCATGTGCGCCGCTGGATGCACCCGCAGCGCTCCGTGCCGGAGCTGCCTTTGCTCCTGAGCGGCGTGCGCACGCAGATCCGCTATCAGCCGCTCGGCGTCGTCGGACTCATCAGCCCCTGGAACTTTCCCGTCAATCTCACCTTCTGCCCGCTCGCCGGCGTGCTGGCGGCCGGCAATCACTGCCTGATCAAGCCGTCCGAATTCACTCCGGCGACCTCGAGGCTGATGGAACAGCTGATTGCAGAAGCCTTCGATGTGCGTGAGGTGAGCGTGGTCACGGGGGATGCACAGGTTGCGGAGCAGTTCTCGCGCCTGCCCTTCGATCATCTGCTGTTCACCGGCTCGACCGCTGTCGGGCGCCAAGTGATGGCGGCAGCTGCTGCGCATCTCGTCCCGGTGACGCTCGAGCTCGGCGGAAAGTGTCCGACAGTTGTCGGCCGCACGGCCGATCTTCCCCTGTGCGTCGATCGCATCCTGCTCGGTAAGCTAGCAAACGCCGGCCAGATGTGCCTCGCGCCGGACCACGTCTATGTGCCGCGCGGTTCGATCGAAGCCTTCATACAGGAGGCCCAGCGCTGGGTGGCGCGTGTCTATCCAGGTTTGCCGCAGAACGCCGACTACACCAGCCTGGTGAGTGAACGACATGCGAGCCGGCTCGCTGATCTGCTAGCCGATGCCACGGCTAAGGGCGGACGCGTGATCGAGCTCGGGGCCGCCCCAGACGCGCACTCGACACACCGGCGGCTCATGAACCCGGCGCTCATCGTGATCGCCAACGATGACGTGCGCGTCATGCAGGAGGAAATCTTTGGGCCGTTGCTACCGTTGCGTGCCTACGACCGGCTCGAAGATGTCATCAATGACATCAATCGCCGCCCGCGGCCTCTCGCCCTCTACTATTTTGGCAAGGATCGCGAGGAGGAACGTGAATTGCTCGCTCGCACGACCTCGGGCGGTGTGACGATCAACGATGTCGCGATGCACGTCATCGTCGAGGATCTTCCGTTCGGCGGCGTCGGCGCGAGCGGCATGGGCGCCTATCACGGCGAGCACGGCTTTCGCCGCTTCAGCCATGCACGCGCCGTGTATCGTCAACCGCTGCTCGACGTCGCGGGCCTGCTCGGGCTGCGCCCACCTTACGGAGCAAGGATCGAGCGCATCCTGCGCCTGCTCATCCGTCGCTGATCAGGCGGCGCGCGGCGTCGCGGACTGCTCCTCTTCGGCCAGCGCACGCCGCAGGATCTTGCCCACGTTGGTCTTCGGCAGCGAGGTGCGGAACTCGATCTGCTTCGGCACCTTGTAGGCCGTCAGGCGTTCCCTGCAGTGCTTCTCGAGCTCTTCGGCCGTCACCGTTGTACCCGGCCGTGTCACGACGTAGATCTTGACCGCCTGGCCCGACCTTTCATCGGGCACACCGGCGCAGCCCACCTCGAGGATCGCCGGATGCTCGGCGACGACGCTTTCGATCTCGTTCGGAAAGATCTTGAATCCCGAGACAATGATCATGTCCTTCTTGCGGTCCACGATGCGCACGAAGCCCTCGGCGTCGACGGTGGCGATATCGCCAGTGCGCAGCCAGCCGTCCGGGGTGATGGTCTTCGCCGTTTCATCGGGCCGGTTCCAATAGCCGCGCATGACCTGTGGGCCGCGGACGCACAATTCGCCGGCCTGCCCTGTCGCGACCTCCCCGTCCCCCTCCCGCACCGAAATGTCCGTCGACGGCAACGGAACCCCGATGGTGCCGACGCGCGGCGCCTGATAGGGATTGACGGACACCACTGGCGAGGTCTCCGTGAGGCCGTAGCCCTCGACAATCGGCTTACCGGTCACCGAATGCCAGTGTTCGGCCACCGCCGGATGCAAGGCCATGCCTCCGGCCGCGCCCAGTTTCAGCTGGGAAAAATCCAGCTTGGCGAACTCGGGATGGCCGAGTAACGCGTTATAGAGAGTGTTCACGCCGGTAATCATCGAGAACCGCCACTTGCGCAACTCGTGCACGAATCCGGGAATATCGCGCGGATTGGTGATGAGCACATTGAGGCCGCCGTGCTGCATGAAGACCAGACAGTTACAGGTGAGACAGAAGACGTGATAGAGCGGCAGCGGTGTGATCACCGTCTCGCGTCCCGGCTCGATCAGATCCTTCCAGAACGCCGCCACCTGCAGCAGGTTCGAAACCATGTTGCGATGGGTCAGCATCGCACCCTTGGCGACGCCCGTCGTCCCACCGGTGTATTGCAGGAACGCAAGGTCCTCCGCGCCGATGCGCGGCGGCTGGAACGATAAGTGCGCACCGAGTGCCAGCGCATCGCGAAACGCCACGGCGCCACTCACCTGGTATGGCGGGACCATCCGCTTGATGCGCCGGACCACGAAATTCACCGCGGTCCGCTTCGGAAACGGCGCCAGATCGCCGACGCTGGTTACGATCACGTGCTGGACGCGAGTCTCACCTTGCACCTCGGCGAGCACGTGCGCGAAGTTCTCCAGCACGATGATCGCCCGGGCGCCCGAATCCTGCAGCTGATGGCGCAGCTCGCGCGGGGTGTAAAGGGGATTGGTGTTCACGACCGCAAGACCCGCACGCAGGACGCCGAACAAGGCCACGGGATATTGCAACAGGTTCGGCATCATCAGGGCTACGCGGTCTCCCGGCTCGAGCCCGAGCTGCAGGAGGTAGGCCGCGAATTGCCGCGACAGGCGCTCGACGTCGCTGAACGTGAGCGTGACGCCGAGATTGTGGTACGCAGGCCGGTCCGCGAAACGCGTGCAGCTCTCTTCGAACAGCGCGACCAGGGAAGGGTATGCAGTCGAATCGATTTCCGCCGCGGTGCCCGGCGGATAGGCATTCAGCCACACTTTATCCATTGCCGTTCCCCCTCCGAATCCGCTGCCGCCCACTATAGCCCTTGGGCCAGAAATTTCTGGAGGTGAAATACGTATGGAACTGCGGGTAACTGCAGTCCTCGCCGGCTGGGTGGCCACCCGCGCGCGGCTTCCGAATCGGGCCCATCGGCACGACGGCTACGGCCAGCACCAGCTCCATCAGGTCAGCATCTCGCCTGGAACCTACAGCGCCGGGTATTGCCAATTGGCAGCAGAGTAATAAGACTTCCGTATGGCCAGGAGAACCCGAATGGTGTTTCGCCCGTTCGTGATCACGGTTGCTGCCGCCCTGTGCAGCGCCGCCGCCGCGCAGGCCGCGACTGATGTCGCCGCCAATGCTCTGGCGCTCGACATCTTCAAGCAGCTCGTCGAAATCAACACTACCGATTCGGTGGGCAATGTGACGACGGCTTCCGAAGCGATGGCGCAGCGCCTGCTCGCCGCCGGATTCGCCGCCGAGGACGTGCAGGTCGTGGGCCCGAACGAGCGCAAGAAGAATCTCGTGGTGCGGCTGCACGGCACTGGCAAGCACAAGCCAGTGCTCTTGATCGGCCATCTGGACGTCGTCGAGGCGCGACGCGAAGACTGGACCACCGATCCGTTCCGGTTCGTCGAGAAGGACGGGTATTTCTACGGTCGCGGCACGGCCGACATGAAGAACAGCGATGCGATCATGGTGACGAATCTCATCCGCCTCAGGAAGGAAGGCTTCCGTCCCAGTCGCGACATCATTCTTGCACTCACCGCGGGCGAGGAGACGGGCGTGGCCAACGGTGTCGAATGGTTGCTGAAGGAGCGGCGCGATCTCATCGACGCTGAGTTCGTCGTCAACAATGACGGCTATTCCGTCTTGTCCGAGAACGGCAAGCCGCTGCGCTACGAGCTCTACGCCACGGAAAAGGTCTATGCCGACTATCGCCTCACCACCACCAACCGCGGTGGTCACAGCTCGTTACCGCGTCGGGACAACGCAATCTATGCGCTCGCCGCCGGGCTCACGCGGCTCGCGGCGCATGAGTTCCCGTTCGAGCTCAATGACATCACCCGCGCCTACTACCAGCGCATGTCCGCCATCGAAACTGGACAGCGCGCGGCCGACATGCGCGCGATAACTCAGACACCGCCGGACGTGGCCGCCATCGACCGCCTGTCGCAGAATCCGCGAGACAACGCGACGATGCGCACCACCTGTGTGGCCACGCGCCTCAGCGGCGGCCATGCCAATAACGCTCTGCCGCAGGAAGCCCGCGCCACAGTGAACTGCCGCATCCTGCCCGGCCATACACCCGAGGAGACACGCCAGGCGCTGGGCGCGATCCTCGCGGATCCCAGCATCAAGGTGCAGTATCTCGCCGTCGACGGCACACCGCTCGACACCGCGTCCGGGAGCGCCGGCTATCCGCCGCCCAGGCTCCTGCCGCAGGTGCTGCAACCCCTGGAGCGCCTGGTGCACGAGATGTGGCCCGGAATCCCGGTGATCCCCGCGATGTCGCAAGGTGCATCCGACGGCGTATTCACGATGGCGGTGGGCCTGCCGACGTATGAGATCACCGGCATCGACCAGGACAGCAATGATATTCGCCAACATGGAAAGGATGAACGCACGCGCGTTCAGTCCTTCTACCAGGGGCTCGACTTCTCCTATCGATACCTCAAGGCGCTCACCGCGAAATAGCGGCTGCCAGCGATCAATGCGGCGGCGCTGCTGCGCGCAGCAGCGCCGTCGCCTGATCGAGCCGGTCGCAGTAGACGCCGAGTACGGCAGCGGTGCGTCGTGCGTAATCGTCGGCGTCCTCCCAGTGGTGTTGCTCGATTGCTTCGCGCACTCCGGGCAGCGTCTTGACGCCGTAGCCGGTGAGCAGGCCCGGCGCATAGATGAGGTGGCGAAACCAGCTGCGTCCTGGCAAACCGTGCTCGCTGGTGAGCGCCTGCTCCATCCCCTGCAGCAGAGCGTTGAGCGAGGTACGAGTCGCGGCACTCAGTGCGGCAACTTGGCCAGCGCGCAGGTAGGCCTCGTCATAGGTTGCGGCGCTCTTGGACAGACGTACCACAACGTTGTCGAGGGGCGCGAAGTCGATATACGGCGGCTCCGGTTCACGTTCAGGCGCTAGCACCGGGCGAGTCGGATCCGAAGACAGCGTGAAGGCGCTGCCGTCGATGAGCCGGGCGAGATCCTGGGCGTGCTTGCGCCGTTCATCGGCCAGCTTGTGCACCTCCTGCACGTAGTCCTCGATCGTGGTGGCGAAACCCGCAAATTGCAGCGGCAGCACGTCGACATTCGTCATGCGCAGCACCGCACGCCCGACGGTCTGAGCCTCGACCACTCCGTACACGAAGCCCGGATCGCCGAAGCGCACGTAGTGATCGTAAGAGTCGTAGAGGGAGTGATAGACGCCGTCCTGATCGTCCTCACCCCCGTACGCGACGTTGAGCGCGGTGATGCCGAGGTGCTGGAGGAAGGGAGTGTAATCAGAGCCCGACCCCAGGGCGGAAACAGGAACGTCGACGCGCTCGGCCGCGTGCCGTGCCAGGCTCTTCTGATCCTCCGTTGCGTCCTTTTCGAAGCCGGTCACCAGCATCTTGGCGCGCATGCGCTGCTGCACGCTCGCCCCGGTCTCGGGATCTTTCACGGCGGCAGCAACTTCGTTGATGAACCGTTGCAACGAATGACTACCTTCGAGGCTCAGGAAGCCGCGCGTGTTGGTGTCCGAGTTGAGATACAGCACCGCTTTGCGCTGTAGCTCCTGCGCGTGCGCCTCGGCCCACTCGGTCGAGCCGAGCAACCCTGCCTCCTCTCCGTCCCAGCTCGCATAGATCAGGGTGCGCCTGGGCTTCCAGCCCTGGCGGAGCAGCGCGCCGATCGCCTTCGCCTCAGCCAGCATCGCCACAGTCCCCGACAATGGATCCCAGGCCCCGAACACCCAGCCGTCGCGATGATTGCCGCGGATGACCCACGCATCGGGATCGGTACTACCGGGAATCTTCGCGATGACGTCGTACACGGGCTTCAGGCTCCAGTCGGAAGCGACGCTCAGATGCACGCGCGCCGGCCCAGGCCCCAGGTGATATGTGAGCGGCAACCCACCGCGCCATTTCTCAGGCGCCACTGGCCCAGCCAACGCTTCGAGAAGCGGGCGCGCGTCGGCGTAGGAAATCGGCAGCACCGGGATCTTGAGGATCGTCTGCGCATCGGCGAGCGCGACTCGCCTGGCATCCTTGGTAGCGCCGATCCCGGGCGTGAGCGGATCGCCGGAGTAGATCGGCATGTCGGCGACCGAACCTCGCTGCACACCTTCTGCGGGCCGCCAGCCGCCCTTCGGATAGGGGTCGCCCATCGAATAGCCATCGACCCTGGGATCCGAATAGATCAGGCAACCGATCGCGCCGTGCTGATAGGCGAGCTTCGGCTTGAGCCCGCGCCAGCCGTTGCCATAGCGCGCGATTGCGATCTTGCCCCGGACATCGACGCCGCGCCGCGCGAGCTCCTTGTAATCCTCGTCCATGCCGTAGTTCACGTAGACGAGATCACCGGTCACGTCGCCGTCCGCGCCGTACACGTTGTAGGGTGGCAGCCCATCCGTGCGTGAGGAAGTCGCGTCGCCCGGGATCGGGGGCTCGTGCAGGCCTGCCACGAAGCGGTTGGGTGCCAGGAGCTCGAGGGCAACGTGCTTCGGTGTCGGATAGAGCACGTAGAAGGTTTCAATCTCCGCTTGCCAGCCCCAGTTCCGGAAGAGCTCGCGCACGAACTCGGCGTTCGTCTTGTCGTGAGGCGAACCGACGTGGTTGGGCTCCGCAGAGAGGCGCTTGAGCCATGCGTCGAGATCGGCGGCATGAAGCTCGCTGTCGAACTGTTGTTCGAGAGCCCCTTGGGCTGTGGCCTCCTGCGGCGTAAAGCCGAACATCGAGGCCGCGTTCGGCAAAGGCGTCTCAGCACCCTGTCCGCTGGCGGTGACCAGGGCGGTGGCAGAGAGGACCAACCAGCGACGAGCACAGCGCATGTGGCAGCCTCCACGGTAAATGGAACGCGCGAGAATACCCGAAGACTTAGTATCGTTCAGCCGCCGGCGCGGGAACGTAGTGCGTTTCGAGATCCTGCCGCAAGCGACGCGCTGCGAGCAGGTAGTGCACGCCGGCCCAGGCGAAGAGCAGCGACACCGCGATGAGAGCGTGCCGGATGCCGAGCGCGGAAGCGGCGCTGCAGGCTGCGCGCAGCGCTGCGTCCGCCTGCGCCGGCGCCGCGCCGCCGGGGCATACGGCACCGAATTCGCCGAACGCGAACGCCCGGCTGCCGAAGAAGTCGCTCAGCGCACCGATGAGAGTCGGTCCCAGGCCGATTCCGACCAATCCCAGTACCAACGACACCACGAAGGCCGAGGAGGCGCGCATGTTCGCACCCACCATGTTCTGCGCGATGGCGAGTGTTGGGGTGTAATAAACAAAGAGGACCACGTGCGCGACCGCAAGCACGGCGATGCCGACGCCGACCACTGGCGCAGCAAAGGCGACCGCGAACAAGGGCGCCGCGAGCACCAGGCCAATCGCCGGTCCCCACACGAACCAGCGCTGATCGAAGCGCGACGCCCAATCGACGCCGAATCCGCCGAGCGCAAGGCCCGTGCTCATTGCCAACGCCGCGATGAGTCCAAGCAAGCGTCCTGCGTCGGTGAAGCCCATGTGATAGGCGCGGACGAAGAACTGCCCCAGAAACTGGCCGATGGCGTTCATCGCCGTGGCGGCGAGCGCTGCGCCGACGAGCGTATGACGCATGGAGGGCTTGGAGAGCAGGAACCGCAGCACCGTTCGCATTGAGGGCGGCGGCCCCGGGCTCACCGCGATTGCATCGGACAGGCCGCGTGGCGGATCGCGCAAGGTAAGGAACGCGACCGCGGCCACGATGAACGCCGGTGCGCCGATGCCGACGAAGGCTGCGCGCCAGCTCACGTGTTCGGCCATCCAGCCTGCGAAGGTCGAGCCGAGCACCACGCCGAGCGGAGCTCCGAGCCAGATTACGGACATGGCCGAAGCGCGCCGGTCGCGCGGATAGTGATCCCCGATCAGCGATGCGACCGGCGGGCCGAAGCCGGCATCGCCGACGCCAACGCCGATGCGCAACAGCAGCAGGCGCCAGAAGCTCTGCGCCGTCCCGCACAGTGCCACCATGACGCCGAAGATCGCGAGCGAAGCCGCAACGATGCGCGCGCGGCTCATGCGCTCGGCCATGCGCGCGAGCGGCAGCCCCAGGAGCGTGTAGAAGATGGCGAAGCCGAGCCCTTGGATGATGCCCATCTGGGCATCGCTGAGCCTCAGATCGAGCTTGATCGCCTGGGCAACAACAGCGATTCCCTGGCGGTCAGCGAGATTGAGTGCATTGGTGAGAAGAAGTACGGTCAGGAGCCAGGCCCGATAGCCTCTGGAAAACATCGTTGGCGTCACGATCGAACTCGGCAGAACATCGGCTGTCGCAACCTGGTGTCCTCATTTCGCGGACGCACGGCGTCCGCTTCCGGTATCCATATCATGATGACCCTGCCCGAGTCTGCCACTACGATGAAAAGTCGCATCGCCTCCCGCCTGCTCGCTGCGATTGCGGTGATTGGCGTGACCTGCGCGCTCACGAGCGCGGCTGCGGTCTCTGCAACGGAGCCCAAGTCGCTCAAGATCGGCATCATCGGCACGGGTCACATCGGTGGGACCCTCGCCAGGCTGTGGGCCCAGGCCGGGCATGAATTACTGATCTCCTCGCGTCACCCCGAGCAACTGCAGGCTCTCGCACGCTCGCTGGGTCCCAGGGTGAAGGCCGGGACTCCGCGTGAGGCAGCCGTCTTTGGCGAAGTCGTGTTGATATCGATTCCCTACGGCGCGCTGCCCCAGCTCGGTCGCGACCTCAAGGCAGAGCTCGCGGGAAAGATCGTGCTCGATACCGGGAATCCCTATCCCGGCCGGGATGGTGAGATGGCAGTCCAGGCGCGCCGCAAGGGCACTGGCGTGGCATCGGCGGAGTATCTGCCCGGCGTAAGACTGGTTCGCGCCTTCAATGCCATCAACTCGGGCGACCTCGCAGCCGAAGCGCACCGCAAAGGAGACCTCGTCGCAATTCCGCTGGCAGGCGATGACCAGGAAGCGCTCGCAATGGCTCAGCGGTTGGTGAGAGATGCGGGATTCGATCCGGTGGTGGTCGGCCCGCTCTCCCGCGCCCGCGAATTCGACGTGGGCACCGAGCCGTACACCAGGCTCCTGACGGCAAGCGAGTTGCGCAAGCTCCTCAAGCTTAGCGATTGAAACGCGCTCTGCGATAAACAGCCCTGTCGTAACAGTAATTACGCAGAAGGTTCTACGCTGGGCTCGTAGGAGCGGTCTGACAGGCCGACGGGAAATTCGAGCATTGTTCGCAAGAGCCGATGCGTGGAAGCTGCCGATCACGGGAGTCAACCATTTTGGCTGGTGACACCCAAGAGGGCCGGTAATCCCCGCCCTGGCGAAAAGGCCCCAAGCACAATCTGCTCTGGGGCCTTTCCATTTTTTGGGTGTCGGCAGGCCGGCGCCGGCAAGAAACGCCAAGTCCGGCGGACCCTTCATCGGGTACAGTGCGCGGCCATACCCTCCTGGAGGTAATGGACATGAAGACTCACCTGCTCCGCACCGTTCTTGCCGCGACGAGTGTCATCGCGGCGGCCAGCGCGGCTTCGGCTTCGCCGGAAGACGACCGCCGCGCTGTCGCAGCGTTGGATCTGCAGTACCAGGAGGCGGTGAAGCGCAACGATGCGGAGACTATGGGACGCATTCTCGACGAGCACTTCGTTTTGGTGCTCGGCAATGGCACGGTCTATCAGCGCACGAAGAGCGGCTGGCGCTACGTGTTCGGCCAGGCTTCGCTTGCTTTGCCGAAGGAGTAGCGGACTACGCGAGCGTCGCCAGCACCAGGTCCTTGAGGACGGTGCTGGCCTGCGCGATATCGACACCGGGAAGTGAGGGCGATGCCCAGGGCGCGGGTGCCGCCAGGAAGAGTAGTGCTATTACGGCTCGCGCCACGTGTCGTGCAACTGTCGTCAATGAACGCTCCAGGCCGAAGCCACGAATTCCCTGTGGTCGCCGCGACCACAGTGAGCTCGATCTTGCATGGCAGATCGGCGTGGGCGTCCCGAGGGAGTTCACAGAATCCCGGTGAATCCTGCTGAGGGCGGCGAACAGTGAAGTGGCTCACGTCTCGTGCTGCACTGCGCATGAATGCACGTCACAGTGTGACTTGGCGTCCGACCTTGCGCGCTAGAGCCTCTGTGTACAGCGCTCGTGCCACGAACAGGTCGTAGAGAGCCATGCCGACCGACTTATAAGCCGTGGTGCGGGTGAGATCGATCGTGCGCTGCCCGGACACGAGCGCTCCGATCGTGAACACGTCGCGAGCATCGACGATGCCCTTTTCGAGTGGCCCCATGACATCACCCACTTCTGCGCGCGCCGCATCGGCATCGATCACGATGTGTCCCGCGAGCCGATAAACCGCATCCGGCAGCTCCTGCATCGTGGGCCGGTAGGAACCAATGCCGATGAAGTGTTTGCCCTCAAGCACCCTCGGCTCGTCCGGCAGCACTGGCGTGTCGGAGGTTGTGGCGGCAATGACCAGCTCGGTGCGCTCGAGCAGCTCGTGGGCGTCGCGACAAAGCGTGATGCGCAGCTTCGGCACCTGGCCATGGACCAGTGCGCTGAATCTTTCGAAGCTCGCTGCCGAGCGCGCGACGCAGAAGACTTCGCTGACCGGACGCACCGTGGCGGCAAAAATCGCCTGCCACGCGCCCTGCACTCCGCAACCGACGATGCCGACGCTGCGAGTGCCGGCAGGCGTCATGTGCTTCACGCCGAGCGCGCCCACCGCCCCGGTGCGCAACGCCGTCAGCGCTGCCGCATTGAGCAGTGCGAGGGGCACACCCGTTGCACCGTCGATGAGGATCATCAATCCGTTCGTCACCGGCAGCGCACGCGTCGCGTTCCCCGGAACGACGCACACGAGCTTGGTACCGATCAGGTCCTGCGCCACTGCGGGCATGGTCAGAAAACTGTTGCCGTTCCACTCGAGGTGCTGGCGCTGCGGTGCATAAGGGATTCCCTCACCTGAAACGCATGCTGCTGACTCGACGGGAGCGAGCAGCGCAGCCGGCGGCAACAGCCCGATGAGATCTGCGTGCGAGAGCACGAGCAGCGAGGAGTTTGTACCGCGCGCGCTCATGTCGAAATTACGTGAACTCGCGCGCTACTCATTCTAAGTCGACGTGATTCCCAGCATCGCATATGCTGCCCCGCGCTCGGCGTCACTGCCGTGGCGCCGCCCTGATAACAACATACAGAGAGGGGTACCTGATGAACGTGCAAAAGATCGTCGGATTGGTGGCTGTCCTGCTTGCGATCGTCGCCGCGTTCGCGACGATTCCATATGCCGCCGCCATCCTGTTAATCCTCGGCTTGGTCGTTGGTTTTTCCATCATTCCCGACCACCACGTGCGCGTATTGGTCACCGCGCTCGTGCTCACCGGTCTGTCGCACAGCTTTGACGCGATACCGCAAGTGGGCAGCTACCTCGCGACTATCTTGTCCAACTTCGGCGTGTTCGTGACGGGTGGCGCGTTCATGATCATCCTGCGCAACGTCTACGCAAGGTTCAAGCCCTGAGCTGACTGGCAACACTCGTCGGCCGATCCGGATTCCGTCTGCCCGCGAGTTGAACTTTGACAAGCCGCCTTCGGGCGGCTTTTCTTTTCCGCCTTCTCGGTGTGTTCAATTCGGGCGCGCCAGGGCACGGATCTCGTCGTCCTTGCCCGTAAGCTGCCAGCGAATCAACGCCACCGGAATCACGCCGGCCGCATTCACTTCAGTGAAGAAGCGCTTCAGCGTGAAGTCATCGCCGAGCTGCTTGGCGCGATCCATGAGCAGCTCATCGAGCAGGTACTTGCCCGTGACGTAGCTCGTGCCATAGCCCGGCTGACGCAGATACAGCTGCTGCTCGAAGCCCACCAGGTCGAGATCCGGGCGCATCCAGCCGCGCGGCGTCCATTCGACCTGAAAAGCCTTTGCCTCCTTGATCGTGATCTCGTTCGCCTGCGCGCGCAACGACGCGAGGCCGCGCGCGGCGCGCTGGGCCAGCATGATCCACACGATCTCGCGCGCGCGCGGATTATCGTCGTAGTAGCCGGCGTGCATCATCATTTCTTCCATTGCGGTCGCCATCCCTTCGGCGCGACTGTCCCAGATGTTGTACAGCAGCGGACCGCGCCGCACGGGACTCTGATGCGGATTGAGACGCATCTGTGCCAGGTCCCACCAGTGATAGAAATGAGTGAACAGGGTCATGGGCTCGCGATGACTCGCCATCGCGAAGAAATCCCGCGTCGCCTCAGGCGCGTATGCGCCGATGCGTTCACGCAACGCAGGGTCCATGTAGTCGTGCATCGGCATGACGTCCTTGTCCCGGAGAAACGCCAGGTACTTGCTGATCGCCTCGTTGCAGCGACGCTGATACTCCTCGGGGCTTGAAATCACGGGCAGCTGCGGCAGGCCGCGATTGCGCTGTTCTTCCAGGCGCAGTGAGGCGTGTGCGCGCGCGAGCTCACGCTTGAGCAGGTCGACCTCCTCTTCCCAGCTGAGCGGCACAAGGTGCACATGTCGCAGGCTCCAGGTGTAGTTCTCTTTGCCGACTCCGGAGGGCCCCGTCTTCGACGGTGCCTGCGCCTCGAGCCACGCGACAAACTCCGCGGTCGCCTTGCTCGCCGCACGCGCCGCCTGATCAACCTCCGGGCTAGCGCTCTGTGTCTGCTCGACGAGCTTGTCGAGTGCCTCGCCTTGCTTCCTCATCGAGCCGATACCCGTGATCCACAGATCCCGGGCATTTCCGACCAGATTGAGCCGCGCCTGTGCCAGCAGTGGCGGGACCGTCTTGAGCTCGACGCCCAGTTTCGTTTGCGCTGACGGCGTCAACGGAAAGGAATACGTCCACAGCTCGACCAGCGCGTGGTGTGTGGGGCCCTCGTGCGCTGGCGTGTCACTCTGGTCAGTGAAGACCGAGGCGTAGAAGGCCGGATCACGCTCCCAGGGCTTGAGCACCCGGATATCGAAATCCAGCCCGTTCATCTCGGCGCCCACCAGCTGGTAGTCCACCTGCTGCTCGATCGGCCAGCCGCTCGCATCGATGGCCGCCAGACGGGCCTGGTACTTCTTCAGTTCCTGGTGCCGGCGCGCAAAGGTCTTCGCCGTGTAGTCCGGCGCCCCGTCACGCATCGGCGGCCGCTCGAAGCCACGCCAATCCGCAAAGAGCGCGACCAGGTCATCATAGGAGCCGCGCGCACTGCTATTCTGCGCGGCGCCTGCAGTGCCGGCGATCATCGTCATGACGAGCACTCCCCACGCGAGATGCGCATTCCTGTTTTGAAGGTGCATGACATGATTTCCCCCGTGCGACGAAGAATTCGCCGCCTCAGATGCCGTGGAATTATCTTCTCGGGCACCTCGCAGCGCCACCCATTGAATCATGTCACTCGTGAAGGACTGGCCCGGACGGCGGCAAGTCTGCGACTCAAAGAGACCCTCTCGCCGTGCAGAATGGCGGTGAGTTACGCACCGGGCTTAGAATGCCAGCGGAAATGGCGCCCTCATCGTCGCGGGCCACTCGAGCGGCTGTCTGCCGTGGAGACACACTGATGTTCCTCAGAAACTGTTGGTACGTCGCAGCCTGGGACCACGAGCTGATCGATGGAAAGCTGCTGCGGCGCACTCTGCTGGAAGAGCCCGTACTGCTCTACAGAGGGGAAAGCGGCAAGCTCGTGGCGTTGAATGACCGTTGTCCGCATCGCGGCGCCCTGCTATCAGAAGGGCGACTTGAGGGTGATGCCGTGCGCTGCATGTACCACGGTATCAAGTACGACTCGACTGGGAAGTGCGTGCAGATCCCCGGGCAGGAGATGATTCCACCGAAACTGCGCGTGCGAAGCTATCCGATCGTTGAACGCGGCCACCTCGTCTGGATCTGGATGGGCGATCCGGCCAGGGCTGATCCAGCGCAGATCGTGGATTTCCCGTATCTGAGCGATCCGCGGTGGAAGGGTCTCCCGGGCTACCTGCATTACGACGCCAACTACTTGCTGATCGTCGACAACCTCAGCGATTTCGCCCACCTGGCCTTCGTGCACACCAAGACGCTCGGTGGCTCCGAGGAATACGCCTACGTCACGAAACCCGCTGCTGTCGAAAAACACGAGCGTGGATTCAGAGTCGAACGCTGGCACATGAACAGTGATCCACCGCCGTTTCACCGCAAGGTCATCAAGAACAGATCCGACAAGGTCGACCGCCGTAACATCGCCAACATGTACGTCCCTGGAATCTTCTACATGGAGACGATGTTTGCGCCGGCCGGTAACGGCGCGGACAAGGGCAATCTGACGGGCGCGAAGCAGTACCGGAACTGCCAGTACATGACGCCGGAGACCCGGCGCACGACTCACTTCTTCTGGGCTTACCTCAACGACTTCGAAGCGGAAGACACGACCATTTCGCGCTCGTTGCTCGACAGTCTCATCGAGGGATTCATGGAGGACAAAGCCATCATCGAGCGCCAGCAGAAGACGCTCGACGATGATCCGAACTTTCAGATGCTGGCCATCATCGCCGATGCCCCGCTTGCGCATTTCCGGCGGGTACTGGGCAAGCTTATCGAGGCAGAGCAGGCTCCGGCTGCCGCCACCGGCACCAACTCCTGAGGTCGGATTGCGAGACAACGCACGCGATGCCTTTGAGCATCGCGTGCGTATGTCGTCGCTGAGCGCCTCACATCACCACAGAGACAACTTTTTCCTCGGTGCAGGCGTCCAGGCCGCGCCAGCCCAGCTCGCGCCCGATGCCGCTCGTCTTGAACCCGCCCCATGGGAGTCTCGGGTCAATCGCGCCCCAACCGTTGATCCACACGGTACCGGCGCGCACCTTCGAGGCAATCGTGTGGGCCGCATTGAGGTCGCGCGTCCAGATCGAGGCCGACAGGCCGTAGCGGGTCGCGTTCGCCAGGCGCACGGCTTCATCAAGGTCATCGAAGGCCATGACCGCTCCGACCGGGCCGAAGATCTCTTCCTGGGCCACACGCATCTCGTTCTTGACGTTCGAAAGAATCGTGGGACGAAAGAAGTAGCCCTTCCCGGCGCGGCGGTCTCCGCCGGCAACAACCTTTGCGCCCTCGCCCACCCCGAGCTTCACGTAGCCCGCGACGCGGTCGAGTTGCTTCTTGCTCACCAGAGAACCCATGTTCGTCTGCGGATCGAAGGGATCGCCCTGCTTGACCCCGGCAGCCGCTGCCGAAAGCCCATCGAGCACTTTTTCATAGTTGGAACGATGCACGAAGATTCGCGTACCGGCGGCGCAGATCTGTCCTGAGTTAGCGAACAAGCCCATCGCGACACCCGCTATGGCACCGCCCAGGTCGGCGTCCGACAGCACGATGTGTGGCGTCTTGCCACCCAGCTCGAGCGTCACGCGCTTGAAGCCATCGGCGGCAGCCTTCTGGATCTCACGGCCCACTTCCGGGCTGCCAGTGAAACTGATCTTGTCGATGCCGGGATGGCGCGCCAGCGCCGCGCCGGCCACTTCACCGATGCCGGTGACGACGTTGAACACGCCGGCGGGAATTCCGACTTCCTCCATCAGCTTGGCGATATGCAGCGTCGACAACGGCGACTCCTCGGAAGGCTTCATGACCATCGTGCAACCGGCCGCCAGGGCTGGCGCAAACTTCCAGGCCGCGATCATCGTCGGTGCGTTCCAGGGCGTTATCGCCCCGATGACTCCGACGGGCTCACGTATCGTGTAGTTGAACGCGGGTCTGCCGAACACGCCGGCAGTAGGAATCGTGCGCCCCTCGATCTTGTCGGCCCATCCCGCGTAGTAGCGCACGGTATCAATCGTCATCGGTATGTCGAGCATCGTCGGCTCGAACAGGGGCTTGCCGACGGTCGCCGATTCGAGCTTCGCCAGGTAGTCCTTGTCGCGCTCCAGGAGGTCGGCGAGCCGATTCAACAGGCGCGCGCGTTGCGAGCCCGGGATCTTCGACCATTCGCCGCCATCGAACTGCGCGCGCGCCGCCTTGACCGCGGCATCGACTTCCTGTGCTGAGCCTGCGGCGATCTTGGTGAGCACCGCCTCCGTCGCAGGATTAATGACGTCGAAAGTGTCTCCGCTGCTCGCGTCGGTCCATTTGCCGTTGACGTACATTTGGCGAAAGCCGGAGCCGAGACTTGCGACGGATTGAGCTGCTGTGTTCATGACCTTCTCCTAAACGCGCCTGATGAGCGGGGTGTTCGCCCTGAGCGCCGCTGGTCGCCGCGCTACGGCACCCTTCTGCGGGCATCATAAACCAATCAAGCGGATATCAGCGTAAGATCCCCGGTGTTCTGCGCACGTTCAGCGAATCCTCGATGCCCACTTCTGCTCCATCAACTGACGCACTGGTGCCAGCGCAGTTGGCCAGGGAATTCGATCTGCGCCGCTTACCCCCTGACTTCTATGAAAATCCATTCCCCTATTACGCGGCGCTCCGGCAACACGAGCCGGTCAAGCAGCTGCCGGGGGGCGGGTACCTCCTCACGCGCTATGGCGATGTGGAGTACGTGTACAAGAACCCGAAGGTCTTCAGCTCCGACAAGAAGACGGAATTCAAGCCCAAATATGGCGATTCTCTCCTCTACGAGCATCACACCACGAGCCTGGTTTTCAACGATCCGCCCTTGCACACGCGCGTGCGCAAGTTGATCAACGGCGCACTCGTGCCCAGAGCGATCGCTGGGATGCAGCCTGGTTTGATAGCGCTCGTCGATCGGCTTCTGGACGCCATGGCAGAGAAAGGCGAAGCCGATCTCATCGACGACTTCGCGAGCGCGATACCCATCGAGATCATCGGCAACCTGCTCGCAATACCTCACGTGCAGCGTGGCCCGCTGCGCCGGTGGTCACTTGCGATTCTGGGTGCCCTGGAACCGGTCATCAGTACGGAGGCCGCTGCGCGCGGCAATAACGCCGTACAGGAATTCAAAACTCTCCTCGAAGCCATCATTGAGGAACGGCGCGCGAAGCCGGGCGACCCGGAACGCGACGTGCTGACACGCCTCATTCAGGGCGAGGATCAGGGGGAACGGCTCAGTCCCAAGGAGCTGCTGCACAACTGCATCTTTCTACTGAACGCCGGACATGAGACCACGACCAACCTGATCGGCAACGGGCTGGTGGCCCTGTTCGAAAATCCTGATCAGAAGGATGCGTTGCTCGCGCAGCCGGAACTCATCAAGACTGCGGTTGAAGAAGTACTGCGCCTGGAAAGCTCGAATCAACTGGGCAACCGCATCACCACGCAGCGGGTGCCCATCAGCGGGCACACCCTCGAGGCCCAGACCTCGATCACGCTCTGTATCGGTGCCGCGAACCGGGACCCCGAGCAATTTGCGGATCCAGACCGCATGGATATCACGCGCTCACCCAATAGGCATCTCGCGTTCGGCTCTGGGATTCATCAATGCGTAGGCATGAACCTGGCCCGGCTGGAGGGCAGCGTCGCGATCTCGCGCTTTCTCGAACGCTTCCCGCGATACTCACTCACGGGAAAGCCTACGCGCGGAGGACGCGCGCGATTCCGGGGCTTTCTCAAGGTCCCTTGCCGGGTGGAAGGGTGACGCTGCCCCGCACCGGCTTCCGATGCGGGGCAGCTCACCGAAACGGTCTGCGACTCGAGTTCCCTAAAAGTGATACGACAGCGTCACGCCGTACTGGCGGGGTGGCGCGTAGACCTGCTCGATGAAACCGATCAGGCCCAGGTCCAGGTTGTACATACGATACTCCTCGTCCGTGAAGTTCTTCACCCAGAGCGCTACCCCCAGCTTGTCAATGTCGTATGAGAGGCGCGCATTCCACACCGAGTAGGACGGTTCGAAGGATGCGTTCGAGTTCGAGCCTTCCAGGAACTGATCATCATTCCATTGGCCATCCACCTGAATGCCGACCTCGCCGCCGAGGGCTGGCCAGTGGTAGCGCCCGAGAAAGTTAAGACTGAACTTGGGTGCAGTCGGAAAGTCGACATTCTTTATCGTGCCGCCAAACACATCCGGCACGGCATCCACTTTCGAGTCGATGTACGCAGCTCCGAGATTGAATTCGAGGCCGGTCACTGGCGACACGCTGAACTCGAGCTCACCGCCATTCGACGTGGCGTCCGAATTGGTCACCTGTGGTGTCAGGTTGAATATCGAGAACGCTTGATAGTCGTGATAGTCGTAGTAGTACACGGCGCCATTCAGGCGCGCCCGGCCATCAAGCAAGTCGAGCTTGAATCCCAGCTCATAGGAAGTCAGCTTCTCGGGGTCATGTTTGAGGCTCGCATCCGTGACCACACCGAGAGGGTCCAAGGACCAGTTGCCGCCCTTGATGCCCCGGTTATATGCCAGATAGAGCAGCGTTCCGTCTGTAGGTTTCCAGTTGATCTGAGCGCGCGCCGCCCAGTCACCGTAGTCGATGGTGTCGATGTCGGGGACCGTCGAACTGTTGATGTTGAACACCTCGGTGGCTGGTATGCCCTGGGGTACGTCCTGGAACACTCGTCGCAGGTCGAGGTCCTTGTTGTCCTGTGACCAGCGCAGCCCGGCCACCAGCGTCCAGGCTGGCGCGAAGTCGTACTCGATCTGGCCAAACGCTGACCAGTTCTTGGAATCGATGATCCCGAAGGTCGATAGCTTCTGAGTATCGCTGGGGCTTCCCGTTGCAGCCGACAGGATCGCTGCGCCCTGCACGGACTGAAACGTATCCCACTTCATGTCGAGGTAGTACGCGCCCACCTGCCAGCGGAAGGCACCGTCGGACTCGGCGAGGCGCAGCTCCTCCGACCACTGGTTGTAGGAGGTGATGGTGTTGTAGGGAAAGAACACCAGGCCGCCCGCTGAATCCTCGACATAGAACTTGTCCATGTCCAGCCAGTTCGTAATCGATACCAGCTGCACACCACCGCCGAGTTCCGCGGTAATCTGCGCCGTGGCCGACTTGACCTCACGATCCATGTAGGGCTGTTTGTCCACCAGGGAAGGATCGTCCGTGCCCGCAAAAGGCCGGTCGCTCGTAAAGTGATGCCATCCGTCGCCCGTGATCGGGGTGCGAGGAAAGTCCTGGGGCGGCCCGGCGGGCACATTGTTGACCGGATCCCACGGGACGGCGTTGTGAAACGCGGCCAAGCCCGTGTTTTGATCGACGCCGACAAAGGAGACGACGTACACGCCGGTCGGCACGTCGGTGTCCTTGGCATAACCTCCCGTCAGGTCAATCAGGACCTTGTCAGTCGCATCGATCTGCAGGTTGCCGCGCAGGGCATAACCGTTGGCACCATTGGTGTCTCGACCCGTCGCCTTCACCGGGCCGCCGCCGAGGTCAGCGGTTCCCGGTTCGACGTATCCGTCCGAGGTTTCCCACCGCCCGGCTAGTCGCCCACGGACGTGGTCGGAGAACGCCCCGCCGAACGCACCCTCCACAGAGTACGTACCAAAGTCCGCAGCCAATCCCTCGAGATATCCATTGGCTTGCTTATCCGTCGCCTTGCGCGTCAGGAACTGGATGACGCCGCCGGTAGCATTGCGCCCGAACAAAGTGCCCTGGGGTCCGCGCAGCACCTCGATGCGATCCATGTCGAAGAGCTGCATGTTGAGTGCGTTCATGCTCGCGATGTAGGCACCGTCCAGGTACACCGCAACCGGCGCTTCCAGGTTGTCCTGAAAGTTGTTCTGCGAGACGCCGCGCAGACTGAACACGGTGAATGCCGGCGAATACGTGAACAGGTGCAGACCGGGCACCTGTTGCGCAACGTCGATCGTGTTCTTGACCCCCAGGTCCTCCAGATCCTTGCTGGAGATGGCTGCGACCGAAATACCGACGCTCTGCAGGCTCTCGACGCGCTTCTGCGCGGTGACGATGACTTCTTCGAGTTGGGCACTGGCTACGCACGGCAGCAGCATGGTGAATACTGCCACGAGAGGAAGCCGGAGAATCTTCAAGGTGGCGGAAAACATTATTTGTTTCTCCCCTGCTTGAATGCACAAGACCCGCGGCCGTTGTCTAAGATATCAGGCGCCGGTCCGGGCAGATAGCAGGTCTCATACGTATGCGAACGCCATGCCCGCTTTGCAGCAGTGGCATCTGTTGCGACAAATAACGTCGGGAAACACTAGAATTCAATGCAGCACATTCGATGCCTGGGGAGTTGGACTGACTGCTCGGTCCGCACGCCGCAATGCCCCGACCCGCCGGCCGCGATTATTCCCTCTATTTCACCAATCCCCGTTACGAGTTCGTGGCACCGCCCGAACTGCGCGGCCGAGCGATTGAGCATGACGTGGTGGTCGTGGGCGCGGGGCCAGTTGGACTCACCGCCGCGCTGGAGCTTGCCCGCCACGGTGTACGGTGCGTGGTCCTCGACGAGAAGAACACGCTGAGCGAGGGCAGCCGGGCCATTTGTATCGCGCGCCACAGCCTGGAGATCATGCAACAGCTCGGGCTGTCCGACCAATTTGTTGCCAAAGGACTCGGCTGGACGCACGGTACGTCCTACTACGGCACGCGCCCGGTGTACAGGCTGGAGATGCCGCACTCGCTCCAGGAGCGCTTCTACCCGATGTACAACCTGCAGCAGCAGTACGTCGAGCAATTCCTGGTCGAGGCGGCGGCGCAGAATTCCCGGATCGAGCTGCGCTGGCAAAACCGCCTCACGGGCATCGAACTCGCAGACCCCGGTGCCATACTCGAGGTAGGGACTCCGAGCGGGCCGTACCAGCTGCGTGCCCGCCATCTGCTGGCCGCGGATGGCGCCCGCAGCACCGTGCGACACCTGTCGGGCCAGAAACTTCACGGCGATGCCTACGAGGGACGCTACGTCATCGTGGACATCCGGATGAAGTCGGATTACCCGACAGAGCGGCGAGCGTTCTTCGATCCGCCTGCAAATCCCGGCGCCACGGTGCTAATCCACAAGCAACCCGACGATATCTGGCGCGTGGACTATCAACTGCGGGACGACGAATCGGAGCACGAAGCCCTGCAGGAAAAGAACATCCGCGCGCGGGTCGGCGCCATTGTCCAGATGATCGGGGAGAAGGTGCCCTGGGAACTTGAATGGTGGAGTCTCTACAAGGCTTACTCATTGGCACTCGATGACTACCGCCACGGTCCAATCCTGTTTCTCGGCGATGCCGCACACCTGGTGCCGATCTTTGGTGTTCGCGGGCTGAACTCCGGCCTCGCCGACGCGATGAACGCCGGCTGGAAGGTCGCCTACGTGATCCGGCAGCTGGCACCGACGAGGCTGCTCGACAGCTATTCGATCGAGCGGCGTGGCGCGACGCTGGACGTCTTCAGTAACGCGGCGAAGAGCACGCGCTTCATGACACCACCCACGCGCGGTTACCAGCTCCTTCGAGACGCCGCTTTGTCACTCGCGGTCCATCACCAGGCGACGCGCCCGCTGATCAACCCGCGGCAATCGCGCCCCTACACCTACACCGATAGTCCCCTGACCGGATTCGCCGGGCGCGATGCCGAGTTCGATGCAGGGCCTATCGCCGGAGCACCGCTCATCAACCGCAGGCTGGCAGCCGATCACTTTTTGCTGGATCGATTGGGTCCGGGATTCAGCGGTATCTATTTCTGTGACGCGGGCGAACTGCCGTCTGACGTTCGCAATCTGCTGCGGGAACTGTCCGTAGGCGATGAAGCCTGTGAAGCGATCGTGATCTCGCGACACGATGCGAATGGCGAACTCACCAACGACGGCACGTTTACGGCCTACGGGGCTACAGACCGAACGTTTTACCTTGTTCGTCCGGACCGCCACGTCGCCGCACGCTGGCGGCACATTGTGCCGGACGAGGTACGCCAGGCATTCAACCAAGCGCTCGGAAATTGATCCTATGCAAAGAACGCTGCCGGAGTCGGAACTCGAAGAGGCCTATGACCTGATCGCCGCAGCCATAGACCGGGTGGGGCGTGCGCACGAATCGTTGTTTCTCGCCAAGCTGTGCCTCGCGCTTGGCGCTCAGATGACGTCAGTCGACTCAATCGTCGAGGCCATCCGGGCGGCCGAGGAGGATCTGCGCGATAGAGCACGGCCCTGAAGATTTGCGCACGCGTCAGCGGGTTTCCTGCAGCACCTTGGCGCGTGTCGCGCTGATCTCGAGCAGCGGCCGGGTGCGCGCGCTCGCAACTTCCGCCGCTGTGAACGGTCGTATGCGCTTCGCGGCATCTGCGTCGCTGAACTCACGAATGGCCCAGTTCAGAACCTCGGCGACCTCCGCTGGTGACAGCGTCGACTGGGTGACGCCGGGGACGCGCAACACGTATTCGCGCCCCTGCGGCGCACTGGAGATTCTCGAGAGTGTGCCGTGCAATGACGGCACCTGTCCTTCAAGCCCCTTGCCGTCCTCGCCGTGACACCCCATGCAGTTGAGCTGATAGTGCTGCTTGGCGCGCGCGGCGTCGTCGGCCTGCGCGCCGATGCTCGCGCATAAGGCGAGAACCGCAACGAGCACGCGCACCGGCTATACCTTCTTGTCGGCCACGCCCACGATGCGCGACACCGTGCAGTGATACGGGATATTGGCTCGACTGCCGACACACCAGTTGTAATCGTTGGCGGTCTGCGGGCGATAGAGCGGTCGATCCCCTTCGTTACGGTTGCAGAGACATCGCCCGCATGAGCTCTTCCCACAGCAGTCATTGTAGGAAACGATGTATTCCTTGCCGTCGGTCGCGTTGCGGCAGGTACCCACCCAGGTAATCGGCGCCGGCTCGGTTCCCGGAGGGCAACTCGTCACGGATCCGCCGCAGCACGCGCACAGGAACCCGTCGATCGCACAGTAGCGCCAGTACTCGCACGTCGTAGAATCGCCCTGCTCTTTCACGACCGCCTGACCGCGCGCAACCGGTAGCAATGGCAGCATCGCGGCGCCCACCAGCAGGTTCCCCAGCCGGCGGAGCACGCTGCGACGCGAGCTCGTCTTAGCGAGCGATCGGCTCCAGCGTTCGACCAGTGAATCATATTGATCCATTTCGATCCCCTCTGCCGATGCGCCGGCTACGCGACTTCGCGCGACGACGCGTCCAGGAACTCCTGCAACGAGGCAACGCCCCGTTCCTTCGCTTCGAACAGGCTGTCGAGATGCTCCCGCGAATTAACCAGGCCGCTCGCGCGGACCATGCCGCCACCATCCAGCAGGACTGCATAAGGCAGGCGGCCCGCGCCATAGGCGAGGCCGAGAGGCTCCGAGAGTACGTAGACGAACTCGCGCAATCCTTCCGTCGCGATGAAATCCGCGTGTTCGAGCCGCGATCCATCACTCGCCAGCACTACTTCTATCGGCGGGCGCTCCCGCCGGCGGATCGAGCGCAGCGACGGCAGCAGAGACTTGCAGACAGGACATGTCGGTGACAGGAAGACCAGAAGCGTATCGTGCCCTTGCGGGTGGGCAGCACCGATGCGCCTGCTGTTGCCGTTCATGTCCACGACGTCGACCACGGGTGCGGGGTGACCGACGGTAAGGCCCTGGGCGAGCTTGAGTGCACCGGCCTGCGGCAGACGCTCATGCAGCACGCCGATCTGTCTCGCAAGAGCCAGTACCACGAGCGCCAGACAGACGACGACCACCCAGAGACTCGCGATCGCAATCCATCCAGCAATTGTCATGCGTTATCTCGCAGAGGGAAGTCGCGTCGCCTGAAGCAGGTTCTGAGCCGCGTAGAGAAATGCCAGCGTCAACGTGGCGCAACCAATTGTGACCGCATCGAGCGCGCCCAGGGCGCGCGCTGTCGGCTGCGCGACAGCGCTCAGTGCCACCACCGCCAGGGCCAGGTTACGCGCAACCATCCACCAGCGAATCGGTTGGCGACGCCCAGCGCCAAGGCAGCCACAATCGAGGTTGACGCGACCCCGACGTAGATTGATTGCCATGGCAGCCGCGTAAACCGCAAAAAGGCCGGATGACATTGCAGCGCCGGCCGGACGCGTTGCAGTCATGAGTATGAGCACGGCCGCGCCCAGTTCGAGCGCGATCAGACTGCCGGCCGCAAGCGAAACCAGCGCTTCGGGTAGCAATTCATAGTTGCGCACGACCTGGCGAAACTCGCTCCAGTCCCGCAGCTTGTGACTGACTGCAATCACGAACAAGAGCGCTACGCTCAGCGCTATCGTCCAGGAAAATGCCGGATCGATCTTTATCACGACCGGGTCTCAGTAGGTCACGAGCGTGGTCGGCGTAAGGCCGACTTCGCTGATCGAGCGCAGGAACTTGCCCGAGAGCGCATCGTAGACGTTCACTCCGGATGCTCCCATGAAGGATGTGAAGAGCAGCGGCTTGGCGTCGCGGGTTACCGCGATGGACGTTGCCTGAGACTTGAGCACGATGCGCTGCGTCCGTCGCTTGCCGGCAACGTCGTAGACCCAGACCTCTGTCCCAGGGTCTTTGTGCGAATCCTGCCCGCCGACGTGCATCAGGCTGTACAGATGTCGCGTTGCCGTATGCAGCGCCAGGTGCTGAAGTCCGCCCGGTCGCCAGGACGCTTTGCGGTCCGCCGCATCCAGCAGTGACCACGTCTCGGCCACTTTCAGGACCGCGCCGTCCAGTCGCACGACGGTGCCGGCGAAGGTGACGAATATCCAACCGCTCCCGTCGCGCACCCCTTTCTCGGTGACCGGATCGTTCACGGGGTCGACGAGTTTCGCGGTGCGACTCTTCTTTATCGCCTGGCCCCCGTCATCAAGCTGGACCTGCAGCGCCGCTCCATCGCCGCACAACGAGAAGAACCCACGCGCCCCCGTGGGATACACGAGCGCGCAGCCTGGTATCTCGATTTCGCCAACGAACTTGCGCGCCGGGACATCGACCACGCTGACCGATTGGGCCGGCGTGAAGTTGTAAATCAGCAGAAATCGCGAGTCGTCGGTGAGCGGAGTATTTGCGAGCATGGGCATGGTGCTCGCCCGCTTGGCCGGAATCGACGCCTCTGCGACCGGGCTCAGGGTGCGGCCACCGTAAAAAGTGACGACGTCCGTGCGTGCGCCGCGCGTGCCGCGCGCAAAGTAAGTCTCGGGTGACAAGAGCTCGGCGCCATTTTTCCCGATCACGATCCCGTTGTAGTTGAACCCGGTGCTGAGCATGCCGAGCATGCGACCGCTGTCGCCATCGAGGAGGAACGTTTTACCGTCCACCATGTGATGGAAGACGATGTCGTTCGCCCAAACCCAGTGAGCGCCCGGATGCTCCGGGAGTTGCGTTGTGGCGAGGGGATCAGGACGGAACTGTGCGGCTGCCTGCGTGCTCCACACCGCGCTGGCGCAGAGCGCAATTGCCACGAGGCGCGCACAAGATGCAAAGCTCGTCATGATCTACACCCCGGGGGCATTTGAGTGCGATCTGCCCATGTGGAAGCATACAATCAATTCGAACTGCCTGAACAGGGAGCGGACGCTACTCGCAGCGCACCGCAAGCCGCCAATCAAGCCACGACACTACCGGAGGCATTCCAGATGACACAGCCACAACCCGGCACGGGCGCGAGGCGCGGTGCACAGCTGGTCGAGCGGCTGCAGGCGCGGCCACCCGCCCTGTGGTATCGCGGCGAACCCGTCAAGGATGTGACCACTCACCCGGCCTTGCGCGGTGGCGTGCACACGCTGGCGCGGCTATACGACCTGCAGTGGGAGCGCGCGGACATCTGCTTGTTTGATTCGCCATCGAGCAGCCGCAAAGTCGCGCGCTCCTTCATGTTGCCTCGCACGCAGCAGGAACTACGCAGCATCAGTGCCGCGATGAAGGTCTGGGAGGATCACACGCACGGCATGATGGGTCGCGTGCCTGACTACATCAATCGGGCGATGAGCGGCTATGCAGCCGGAGCACCGTTCCTGGCCGAGGCCGATCCCCGATTCGGTGCCAACGCCGTGCGTTACCACGAGTATCTGCGGGAGAACGACCTCTGCCTCACTCACACTCTGCTTCCGCCTCAGGCCAACCGCGCAGTAAGTTCCGCCCGGCAGGCCGATCCCTATCTCGCCGCGCGTGTCAAGGAAGAGACCGATGCGGGCATCGTAATCCGTGGTGCCCGGATGCTGGCGACGCTGCCGATTTCGGATGAGATCATGGTATTCCCGTCGACCCTGCTGAAGAGCGGCGAGGAGGACGCACCCTACGCGTTCGGTTTCTCGATCCCGAACGACACGCCAGGCCTGCGCTTCATTTGCCGCGAGAGCGTCGACTATGGCCGCACGCATTTCGATCATCCGCTCGGCTCGCGATTCGAGGAAATGGATGCGGTCGTGGTCTTCGATGATGTATTCGTGCCCTGGGACAACGTATTTCTTTATCGCGACGTTACCCGCTGCAACGAGGCCTACGCGCGCACGGGTGCGGTCGCGCACATGACCCACCAGGTCGTCGTCAAGAACATCGCCAAGAGTGAATTCATGCTCGGGCTCGCGCATGCCTTGGTGGACGCCATCGGCGCCGAGGTGTTCCAGCACATCCAGGAGAAGCTCGCCGAGCTCTGGGTCAATCTCGAGACGATGAGGGCTTTCCTGCGGGCCGCTGAAAGCGATGCTGCGCTCGATGAATGGGGAGTCATGCGGCCGGCATGGAATCCGCTCGATGCCGCGCGCAACCTGTTCCCGAGACTCTATCCACGCATGGTCGAGATCATTCAGCAGATCGCAGCGAGCGGACTCGTCGCCATGCCGACAGAACAGGATCTGCGCGGCCCACTGGTCGAGGATATCCGCCGCTACTACCAGTCGGCACGCGCCGAGGCTTTCGATCGCATTCCTCTGTTCCGACTGGCGTGGGACACGGCGCTCTCGGCTTTCGGGTCCAGACAGGTGCTCTACGAACGATTCTTCTTCGGCGATCCTGTACGCATGGCTGGCGCGCTCGTGGCCGGACACTCGCGCGAGATCCGGCAATACGCCGACCAGGTGCGCCAGTTCGTGCGCGAGGGCAAAGACGAAGCCTTCGCACAGGCCCGACATGCAGACTGACAACGGGCGTTCCGAGAGTCGCGGTGCGACGATCGATCCCAGGGCCTTCCGCGACACGCTCGGCCTGTTCACAACCGGCGTTGCTGTCATCGTCACCCGGGAAGGTGACGAGGTACACGCAATGACCGCAAGTGCGGTTTCATCCCTGTCGCTCGAGCCACCGCTGGTCTTGTTCTGCCCGGCGCGCAGAGCCAGCCTGGCGCGCAATCTGGATCGGGTCGGCGGTTTTTCGATCAACTTCCTGCGCGAAGAGCAGCACGCCCTTTCGAGTTACTTCGCCGGCGCCTGGAAGGCCGCGGCCGCACCGCCATTCCGGTTCGTGTCTGCCGCAGGCGCGCCCCGTCTCGAGGGCGCCCTCGCCAGTCTCGGTTGCGAGGTGGAGGAGATTTTCACCGGCGGGGATCACCTGATCGTCGTCGGCCGAGTCCTGGCGTTGCATCGGGGAATACCCCCACGCCGACCGTTGCTGTTCTTCGGCGGTGAGTATCGCTCGATCGGCGCGGCAGCGGGTCAGCCAGCTCCCGACCTCACGTCGGTCCAGGATGAGCCGGCACACGTTTTCTACATGGAGTGAGTCTGCCGCGATTGCTGACCGTGTAGGTGCGCTTGCCTAGGATCCGGCTGGAGCTGGTGTGGCGAGCTTGCCGGTGCGCAGACTCCCGTTCACGAAGAAGTCACCCTTGCACATCCACACGCCGTTGATCCTGGTCCACAGGAACAGGATGGCGAAGGTGAAGGGCTCGCCCTTTGCGGGCGTAACGTGAAAGTCTGCCCAGTCCCAGCCTGCGCTGCCAGACACATACGTGTAGACGGAATCGATCCTGACGACATTGTCCTTGACCACATCCTGATAGAGCGGTCGGATCTGGTCCCGTCCGATGAAGATCCCTTCGCCCTCACCCACGGAAATCACATCCGCCGTGTAGAACTTCGTGACGATAGTCTCCGCATCGTGTGCCGCGAACGCCCGCTCCTTCAGTGCGTATTTCGCGCGAATGGCTGCCTTGAAGGCCTTGAGCTCCGCGCTGTCGGGCGAGGCCGTTGCTTTCGCGGCTGTTGCATCTGACGGCGGGGTCTGTGCCGCGGCTGGAGTGTGAGCCCCGAAAAGAGGTAGCGTCGCTGCGAGAAGTACGCTGCTCAGAATTCTAGACATCAAGCAACCTCCAGAATCTGCTGCGCGGCCCGTTCACCCTCGCCGGCCGCTGTTTCCCACATCTGCACACCAGTGAGCTCAGAATGGCCGAATGAGAGTCGGTTGTATCGCCTGCTGAGCACGTCCTTCGGTGCGGGCTTGCCGTCCTTGCCGAAGAAGAATCCGGGTGGGTCGACGACATACGCGTGACCCCATCGATTGGTGATGATGCCGGCGATATCGCGTTTCGCGTCGAAGCCGTGGTCGCCGAACATCTTCGTGAATTGCTCGCGCACCGCGGCCTCGATGTCCGCATAGCTCATGTTGAACAGCTGCATGCGCGCGAGTGTGCACTGCTGGGGGAACGGCACACCGGGCAGCGGAAACGGGTTGTACATCGTGAGCACCGTGGGCTTGGATGGATCGAGTGGCTGCGTGACCTGGCCGGGAATCTCGAGGTTGCGTCGCAGGCTCACCCACCAGCCGAAGCCTTCGAACCAGCGCGCCGATGCAATGCCAAGCTTCTCCAGGAATTTCCAGTTTCGCACGGCGACGTTCACCGTCAGCATCGGAGCGTGGTGAAACGTGCCCATCGCCTCGCGATACTCCGGCGAAATGTCGCGGCAGATGTGCCGATTGACGTGCTGCTGGCTGCACAAGATCGCCGCCCGCGCACGTACGCGATGGAGCTTGCCATCGCGGCGATACGTCACGACGACGCCCTTCGCGGACTCCGCCGCGCCCTCGTGGACGACTGCTACGACGGTGGAAGACAGGCGCATCCGCACGGGCTCGCCCGGGCGATCGAGCTGCTGCCATTGCACGGGGCTATTCAGAATGTCCGCCATGCGGTACTCGCCCAGTAGCGCGGCCGGCAGGATCTTCTTCAGGAAATGCCGTGCCGTTCCGGCGTGGCCACCAGGAAAACTGGCGAGATAGATCGTGTCGGTCGGGTCGGCGCCGCCCGTGAGGTAGCGGCTATAGCCGATGACACCAGGCTGAACGAAGTTGTAGGCCGAGTAGGCTGAGATCACGTCCGCGCCGAGTCCGCAGCCCATCGCGGCCGTCATCGGATTCAGATACTTGACCACCTCGGGCAGTACGTCCGCATCGATGCTCATGACATCAGTGAGAAACTGCTGGTAGGTCATCGAATCCAGCCATCGATCCCAGTCATCGCGCCGCGGTGGCGTTCTATACAGCTCCATGTCCACCAGCGCGCGCTTGGCTGCTTCGGAAATCGGTGCGTTCCTGAAGCCATCACGCCAAGCGTTTTTCACCCAACCCTTCCCTTCGTAGTAGTACCCGATATCGGCGCGCTCCCAGCCGACGTGCATCGGTGTCCAGCAATCCTCCGGCACGAGGATGTCCTGACTGAGACCGGTTGGCTTCTGGTACACGAATTCCTCGGGAAACCCCAGGTCTTCGGAAAAGTGCGACGAAAACCCGGCCTCCTTGGCTCGATTGAATGGCACGACGATTCCGGTCGCACCCTGGGGAGCGGTGAGGTGGTAGCCGTCGACTTCGAATTCGTTCTGCTTGGCCTCGCCGCCGAAGATCGGATGCTGATCGAGCATCAACACGCCGCCATTGGGGCGGCCTTTGCGATAGGTCCAGCAGGCAGAAAGCCCGGCCATGCCGCAACCCACGATAACGACGTCGAAATGCTCTCCCGTATCCTTTGCGGTGCGTAGCAGCTTGTCGAATTCCTGGTTGCGAATGCCGCCGTGGGCGGCATTGACGACCTCGTGAGTGTTGCCATTCGAGCGGGCGTAGTCGCCGATACCACCCGGCCCCGTCCACCCTGGCCCAAGCCCTGTCATCGGCGCGGCGACGGTCTGCGCCTGCGCGCTGCGAATCGCCGCAGGCGAGGCCATTCCCAGCAATGCAGCGCCGGCGCCGACGAGCGTCCCGCCCACGAAGTCGCGACGCGTAACTCCGCTCTCGGGGGGAGCCGACGAATTGGACGCTATGTCGTTACTCATTGGAACTCCAGGCGACAACTTCTTGTCATGAGAACGCTGCGAGGGTCCTATGCCCAGACGGCGCGCGCTACGTCCACCACCAGTTGCAACTTTCGCCGCTGCGTTTCGGGCGTCACTGGATTGCCCGGCGCCGTAGAGGCGAAACCACATTGTGGGCTGAGCGCGAGCCGATCAAGATCCACGTACCTGCTGGCCTCATCGATGCGCATGCGCAGGCGGTCCGGATCCTCCAGAGCGGGCTGCTTTGTCGAAATGAGGCCGAGCACGACACCCTTGTTCTTCGGCATGTACCGCAAGGGCGCGAATGACCCCGCTCGCGGACTGTCGTATTCCATGCAGAAGAAGTCGATCGCCAGCTCATTGAACAGGCGCTCGGCGATGTAGTCGTAGCCACCCTCACCCAGCCACTTTCCCTGATTGTTGCCCCGGCACAGGTGCATGCTCACCATGATTCCCGGTGGCCGGTCGTGCATCGCGCAATTGACCATTTGAATGTACCGCCCGACCCATTCATCCGGCACATAGCCCCGCTGCGAGAACTCCGCCCGCCGACGCTCATCGCACAGCAAGGGCAGAGATACATCGTCGAGCTGCACCAGCGTTGCACCCAAGGACGCAAGTTCGGCGAGCTCCAGTCGGTAAACGGTAGCGACATCGGAGAAGAACATCTCAAGATCCGGGTAGGCATTCTCCGAGACTCCTTCTCGCCAGCGAAAGTAGTGCTGCGAACAGGGTGACGGGAGTGTCACTTTCGGCGTCAACTTCGTCAGCGATCGGACGAATTTGAATTCTTCAGTCGCGATTCCCCGCTGCCGTTTGATGCGGCCGGTGATGACGGGCGTACGGTAGTGCATCGGCTTGCCGTGCTCGTCATGGAAGGAGACGGTCGCATCCATCTCCGTGAACCCGCTGACGGCTTGCGGAAAATGGCCGAAATAGATCGTGCGGCGAAATTCTCCATCCGTGATTGCCTGAAACCCGATCTCCTCCTGCAACTGGATGGCATCCCGGATGCAATGGTCTTCGATCTCGCGCAGATCATGTGCCGAGAGGCCACCCGATTCGAATGATTCACGAGCGCGGCGCAATTCCAGCGGGCGCAGGAGACTCCCGATGTGCTCGGCGCGAAAAGGCGGTACGGAACGGCGTGGCTCGGCTTCCCTGGTCACGCCGCGCGCTCGCCAACCTTCATCACAGCGATGGTGCAGCCGACCGCGAAGATCGGAATCGGGGCGTAGAACCACAGCTCGCCGGTAGAGCCTTCCACAGTTCCTGCCAGCGCAATGAAGGTGCGGATCTCCAATCCGCCCTGCCCCGCTTCGCGCCAGGTTTCATCGTCACGATATGCCAGCAGCGCGTCGCGGTCGTTGTTGAGGAAGCGCCGCAAAAACTCGCGGTCCCAAGGCTCGTTGATCTTCCCCGAATCCGGAGTGCACGGCCAGTGAGAGATGCCGCCGGTGCCAATCACTGCAATGCGCTCCGGCACCCGGTCGCAGGCGCGTCGCAGCGCGCGACCGAACTCATAGCACCGCTTGAGCGGAATGAGCGGCGGACCCTGGCAGTTGATGTTGACAGGAACAATGGGCAGGTCGTAACGCGGCGTCAGAAAGCTGAGCGGCACCATAATGCCGTGATCGAACTTCCACTCCTGTGCGTATGCCAGATCGATGTCCTCCATGATGTCCGTGATGAGGCGCCGCGAGAGTTCCGGCGCACCCGGCACGCGGGTCCGCTTGATCGCGAGCCACTCTTCGTCCTCGATCGGGCCCTCGTAATGCTCACCCATGCCGACGCAGATGGCCGGCATGTTGTTCATGAAAAAGTTGGCAAAGTGTTCCGCACCGATCACGACCAGCGCATCCGGCCGCTGCGCCTCGATGGCCGTGCGCATCCGGTCATAGCTGGCATAGAAGGCATCGCGAACAACCGGATCGGCGCGATTCTTGCGGCCCGTGATGCCCGGGGCGTGGCTGCAAACGCCTGCGAATACGAGGCTCATCGCCTGTCGGCCGCTCTGTTGTAGAGGCCCACTCTCACCGGGCCGTACTTGCGTTCGCCTTCGCGCATCGCCTCGATGTAGGCGCTCCACTCAAATCCGCGCAGCGCGGCGTAGTGCATCAGCAGTTGTCCATTGACACCCATGACATACAACAGTCCGATATCGCTCTCGCGAAATGCGCGACGCTCCTCCTCCGTGAGCTCGTACTCTCCCAGCAGACCTTCGAAGTTCTCCTCGTAATGCTTGCGGACGACCGGATCACGGTTGAGGTGATAGATCAGCTTTTGCACCGCGTAAAGGCTCATGGACGAGTCCCTCCCTTACCGCATCGCCCGCTTCCTGGCTGGCAGCCGCGCCTTCGAGCGCTGCGGGGACTCGGCGCCCTCCCGCTCCAGCAGGGCATCCTCGAGTTCGCGTAGCAGTTCAAAAAGTCGCGACAGGCGCTCTGCGCCGAAGCGTTCGGCGATGCCTTGGTAGATCTCCTCGGAGTAAGGCGCGTGAGTTGCGATCAGCCTGAGCCCCTTTGGCTCCAGATTGATCACGCTGCGGCGCAGGTCCGCATCGGCACGCGTCCGCTTGATGAGGGTACGCGCTTCCATGTCCGGCAGGATGCGCGACAAGCTTGGGGGCAGCAGGAACGTCGCGCTCGCCAGCTCGGTGACCTGAAGCGGGCCGGAGTGCGCAAGCGCGCGCAGCACTCGCCACTGCTGCTCCGTGACCCCGTGACTGCGCAATCCGGGCCTGAATCGCCGCATTACGGCTTCCCGTGCTCGCAGCAACGCCATGGGTAACGATTGAGCGAAGGTGCGCATCGGGATCGTTCTGCCGGCGACGGGAGCGACCGGCTCAGCCGTACTGCCTGGCGCCATCTCCATTCGAACGCGCCTGCGCCGCCTAATCGTCATCGCCGATCACCGTGTTGCGCAGCAGGCCAACTCGCGGAATTTCCACCTCGACCACATCTCCCGGGCGCAGATAGCGCGGCGGATCGAGACGCGCGCCGGCACCGCTGGGCGTTCCCGTCAGGATCACATCCCCACTTTCCAGCGTGCAGAAGGTAGAGATGTAGTGAATCAGGAACGGTATCGGGAACAGCATGCGATCGCTCGTATCGTCTTGGCGCGTTTCACCATTCACGCGCGTCATGATGCGCAAGGGCGCCGGACCGACTTCGTCTGCCGTCACCAGGTGCGGGCCGAGTGCTCCCGAGCGATCGAAGTTCTTGCCTTGGGTGACGTTGAACTTGGAGTGCCGCAGCCAGTCGCGCACCGATCCCTCGTTCGCACAGGTGTAGCCAAAGACATGCGACATGGCCTCATCCTGAGCGATCCGCCGGCCTCCGAGGCCAATCACGATGACGATCTCGCCTTCGTAGTCGAGTTGCTCCGACTCGCGCGGGCGGACGATGGGTTCGCCGTGCGCAGAGAATGAGGTATGGGAGCGCATGAAGATGCTCGGATAGCGGGGGCGTTCGCTGCCGTCCTTGTATTCCTCGTTGCGCTCCGGGTAGTTCACTCCGATGCAGAAATAGCGCACGCATCGCCCCGCGGGACTCAGAATGCGTACCTCGCCGGGAGCATAATCACAAAGCTCATCGCCTCTCATGATGGCGCTTGCTGCGCTCATCTGGCCCGCACGGACGAAGGAAATCACGTCGGTTGCACCGCTCTGCAAGCGCGCGCCGAGATCCACGATTCCGCGTGAGCCGAGCACTCCGTAAGATTCGCGGCTGCCGACGCGGAAATTGAGCAGCTTCAAGCGGCATCCTCTTTGATCAATCCCGCACGCCTGAGTACTCCATCGAGTTTGCGCTCGAGTTCAGGTGTAGCCGCCATCATCGGCAGGCGGTGCTCGTTCGCGGCCAGCAAACCCAGCCGCTTCATCATGTACTTGATCGGAATCGGATTCGTGTCGAAGAACACCGCCTGATTGATCTCGAAGAGCGCTTGATGCAGCGCCTGAGCTCGGCGCAGATCACCGCGCCAGACCGCGTCGCACAGCTCCGCCAGCACCTGCGGCCGCAGGTTACCGACCGCGTTCATCAAGCCGCAGGCCCCGATCGCCATCATGGGGAAGCTCAGCTCTTCGAGGCCGACGAAGATTCTGAAATCATTGCCGAGGGCTGCGAGGCACTCCGACACGAAACCGAGGTCGTTCACGGCGTGTTTCATGCCCACGAAATTACGCGACTTCGCCTTGAGTTCCCGCAGCGTATCGAGCGTGACGTGGACCGCTGTTCTGCCGGGAATGTGGTACACCATCCACGGCAGATTCGTAATCGAAGCGAGCTCAAGATAATAGGCGATGAGTCCGCGTTGTGGCGGGCGCACGTAGTAAGGCGTCACGATGAGGAGTGCGTCCGCACCCGCATTGGCCGCGTGCTCGGTCAACTGCCGTGTTTCGCGCAATGACTGCGAGCCCGTGGCCGCGACGATTGGTACGCGTTTGCCGCCCGCCTGAACGGCTACATCGACCAGGCGATTACGCTCCTCGATCGTGAGTGTCGATGGCTCCGCCGTCGTGCCATTGACCACCACGCCATGCGAGCCGTTCTTGATCTGAAATTCGACGAGACGCGCGT
>Ga0326726_10000300_pt1 | contig 47301 bp, 45 predicted proteins | sample MHFenrmetagenome_2_FD_207603 | JGI IMG/M metagenome (GOLD analysis project Ga0326726, IMG submission 207603) | Lab enriched peat soil microbial communities from Michigan Hollow, Ithaca, NY, United States - MHF15MN | ecosystem: Environmental > Terrestrial > Soil > Wetlands > Peat | place: USA... | reverse complement strand
CGGGGTCGTAGTTGGTGGTGGATATGTCTTCAGCGACCATGGGCGGGGTGCTGTCCAGGCCGAAGTAGACGTCATAAGTGACGGTGTCGCCGCTGTCAGGGTCGCCGCCCAGCCAGCTAAGGTCGACGTTAATGGATTGGTTGATGGCTGCATCTGTCGGTGTCGGGGTGTTCGGCGTTGTTGGCGCGTGGTTCACATGCGTGGTAAAATGCCAAATGGGTCCTTGGGTAGAGGCGTGGTGTTGATCCCAGGCGATAATCCGCCAATAGTAGGTCGTGCCGTAAGCGAGGGTGCCGGGGTCGTAGCTGGTGCTGCTCTGGTTGCTGCTGACCTTGGGCGGGGTGGTGCTCGTGCTGAAGTACACATCGTAGGTGACCGTGTCCCCGCTGTCCTGGTCTCCGCCGGTCCAGCTGAGGTCCGTGTCGATGTTTTTATCGGTGGAGCCGTTGGTGGGGTTTGGGCTGCTAGGGGTGTTGGGTGCGTGGTTGATATGGGTGGTGAACGACCAGAGCGGCCCGTAGGTCTTGCCGCTGCGGTTGTCATAGGCGGTGATATGCCAATAGTAAGTGGTGCTATAGGAGAGGTTGCCTGGGGGGTCATAAATGAGGCTGGATTGGTTGCTGCTGACCTTGGGTGGGGTGGTGCTGGTGCCGAAGTAGACGTCGTAGGTGACCGGGTCGCCGTCCGGGTCGCCGCCCGTCCAGCCCAGGGTCGTGGTGACCGAGATGTTGGAGGAAGTGTCGGCGGGTGAGGGGCTGCCCGGGGTGTAGGGTGGGTTGTTCGGAAGCGGGCTAGTCTTGAACCACCAGAGGGGACCGATGGTCTTGGCGCCGTGGTTGTCCCAGGCGTTGATGCGCCAGTAGTAGTAGGTGTTGTAGGCCATGGTGCCGGGGTCGTAACTGGTGCCGCTTTGGTTGGCGCTGACCTTGGGCGGGGTGGTGCTGGTGCCGAAGTAGACGTCGTAGGTGACGGTATCTCCTGAATCGGGGTCGCCGCCGGTCCATCCCAGGTCGGTGGTGATGGAGGCGCTTGTGGTGGCATTGGCTGGGCTGGGGCTGTTGGGGGTGTTGGGTGGCGCGTTATAGTGGCCGATGATTTTGAAGAGTTGGGGGATCAGGGCGACGCAGGTGAAGGTGTAGGAGTTGTGGACGCGCATGTCGCGTAGGACGACGCCGGTGGCGTTGCAGAGGTTGAGGAAGGTGTATTCGGTGGTGTTGATCTTGGCTTTGTTCCAGGTGAGGGTGACGGTGGTGGGGGTGGCGTAGTCGGAGGGGAACCACCAGACGTACAGTTTCCAGGTTTTACTAGAGGCAGGGTAGTGGCGGTAGTCTTCCCAGAGTTTGTCGTAGGGGGTGGGGAGGCTGTCGTCGAACCAGGTGCGGAGGTAGGGTGGGGAGGGTGGTGCTGGTGGTTTGCAGATGTCGTAGACGTCGACGGGTGGTCCGTCGTTGGCGTCAGGTGCTTCCCCGAAGACGACGGTGTCGCTGGAGCTGCCAGGTTCGGTGGCATTGATGGTGACGTTCCAAGTAATGGCGAGTGGATGGTGTGTGTCCGGTGATGCCGGCTCCGAGCATAAGAACGATGATACTTATAGCGACAGACTGACGAATACCATTCTTTTCCATGAATGTTCCCCCGAAAGAATCTTTGTAGGTTAAAGTATGAGATTAATATTTAAATTCTTTTTGTAAAACTATATAAATGAAATAAGGGGGTATTTCATGAAGATTTACCGAGCAAGATGCCCCATTCGATTGTGGTTGGAGCGGGATTATGGGCTTTTTATGGAACGCCTGTCCGATAATTGAGTAACAGTGTCGAGTTTATAAAAAAGCTTGGAGAGGAACCCCTGCCCGATATCGGGATTGATTTGAATAAAAAGAAAGGACGATAAAAATGATCAGAAAACACTGATGTTCCATCTGTCCACTGACCACCCTCCTTCATTAAGGGGTCACATGGCACTAGGTGTGGTCGGCAAATATCGCATCAAACATATAAATCAATTCCGAGGACAAGTTGCATACTACAACCTGCAAGATACTGTTCTGCGACAAAAAAAACACTTCCAAACCACATGCGAGCCAATTAACCGCTGCTATCCACCTCTTTTCACCCCCACCAACTAACCAAAATTATAAGTATTGAAAAGAAAATAAAAAAAAAGAATTGCATTTCCAAATGTGAGATCATTATGCCTCCTGCCCTCCATCGCCACTTCCTCCTTCTCGTTGTTGGCTTGACCCTCCTAGCCCCTGCAAACGCCGCAGTCATCATCTCCGCACCACACACCTCCATGCACCAGAACTCTGGATCGCCTTCTATCACGGCCTCGGCGGCAACCACACAGCAAACAAAAGGTAATGAGAATTCACGCAGCAAAGATCGCTAACCGTTTTGAAATCTCCTTCAAAGGCAGTTGTGCTCTCGAAGGCATGCCAAGACGAGGAAATTACCTAGCCGTTTAAAGAACTTACCCTGAAACCAGAGACGCCAAAAGAAGAAAAAAGCCAGAGAATCCCAAACTCATCCAGCCAGGCAACCTTCCGCCTTCAGCCCTGAAAAAAACGTGCCCACAATCATCCCAAAAGCCAAAAAAGCACCTATTTAATCGCCCTGACCGACCCCATCTTCCACTTAACGTTTAACGTTAAAAACAAAACTATATAAAGGGGCAGCGACACAATAGATAGTGCAAGAGACCACCGAACCGACCGTGAGGGGGAACATATGTCTAAAACCATCCAGCAAATAGAAGAAAACTTACAATGCCCAGAATGCCATTCTCATAATCTCAGCCAAGACCAAAACCGCGCAGAAGTCGTCTGCAACCGCTGCGGCTACGTCATCGACTCAGACCTCATCGACTACGGCCCCGAATGGCGCGCCTTCGACCACGAACAATACACCAAACGCGCCCACATCGGCGCCCCCATCAACCCACTCCTCCAAGACAAAGGCCTCAGCACCGAAATCGGCTGGAAAAACGTCGACTACCGCGGAGTCAGCATCCCCTACCACAACCGCGCCCAACTCTACCGACTCCGACGATGGAACCGACGCACCCGCGTCAGCAACGCCATCCAACGCAACATCACCCAAGCCATTTCCTCCATCACCCAAGTCTCCTCCAGGCTAGGACTCCCACGCACCATCCGCGAGACCGCCGCCTTCATCTACCGCAAAGCCACCCTCAACGACCTCGTCCGCGGACGCAGAACAGAAGGCATGGCCGCCGCAGCCCTCTACGCCGCCTGCAGACAATGCAACCTACCACGGACACTCGATGAGATTGTCCACGTCACCAACGCCTCCCGCACCGAGGTCGGCAGAGGCTACCGCCACCTCTCCAAAGAACTTCACCTCAAACTCCTGCCCACCGCACCCCAAGACTACCTCCCCAGATTCGGCAGCCAACTCCAACTCAGCAACGACATCCTGGAAAAAGCAAAGGACATCCTCAACGAGGCCGACGCCAAGAACATCACCAACGGCCGCGGACCCACCGGGCTTGCCACCGCGGCCCTTTACATCGCCTCGATTCTCTGCAACAAACGCACCACACAGAAGAAGATCGCGGACACCATCGGCGTCACCGAAGTCACCATCCGGAACCGCTACAAGGAGCTCTCAGGCAAACTCGGCATCCCCGTCGATGTCTAAACCGACAACCCCGCTCCCCCCCCTTTATTTTCTTCTTATATTCAGCAACTGCGCCTCCGACAGGCCTCCTTTTATATTCTGCCAACAAACTTAAAATACCGCAGAGACCTCCGGGAGAGCACCAGAAGAAGGTTCACCTCAACCCTCTTTTCAGGCCAACAGGAAGACACAACGGGAAAAATAGCAAGGACTGTCCAATATAATATTTATAGGCGAAACAACCACGTCAGATACGAGGCAAGAGTGAAGTGACCAAAGACGTCGTCATAGAAGCACGAGGACTCACCAAAGTCTACCCCAGCGGCGACAAGGAATTCAAAGCCCTCGACAACATCAGCTTCACTATTTACCGCGGCGAATTCGTCATTGTCATGGGCCCCTCCGGCTCCGGCAAAAGCACCCTGCTGAACCTCATCGGCTGCCTCGACAGACACACCAGCGGCGAACTCTACATCGAAGGACGCAACATCACCGGACTCACCGACGGCCAACTCGCCGAGATCCGTGGCGAAAAAAACGGCTTCATCTTCCAATCCTTCAACCTCATCCCCCACCTCTCAGCCCTCCGCAACGTCGCCCTCCCCCTCTCCTTCAAAGGCGTCGCCAGGATCGACCGCGAAGCCAAAGCACGAGAGATGCTCAAAAAAATGGGCATCGAACAATGGGCACAAAAACGACCATCACAGCTCTCCGGCGGCGAACAACAACGCGTCGCCATAGCACGAGCCCTGGCCAACGACCCCGCCGTCATCATCGCCGACGAACCCACCGGCAACCTCGACAGCGCCATCGGCCAACAGGTCATGCAACTCCTCAAGACCATCAGCCGAGAAGGCAAGACCATCCTCCTCGTCACCCATGACGCCAACCTCATCAGCTACGGCACACGCCTCATCGGCATGAAAGACGGCAAAATCGTCAGCGGCAGAGAAATCCACAACCAGATTAACAATCGGCGAACCGCCCCAGACACTACAGGCAAAACCACCCGGAGGACAAAAAAATGAAGGACCTCTTCCGGATGAGCCTGCACACACTGCGCTCCTACAAACTTCGCTCCTTCCTCACATTGCTCGGCGTCATCATCGGCATCGGCGCCGTCATCATCGTCACCAGCGCCGGCCTCTCCGTCAGCACCTACATCGAACACCAATGGAACATCTTCGACCCCACCGGCATGATCATCGGCACCGGCGTCTCAGGCAACCCACCCCAACTCTCCATCACCAACCGCGTCTTCACCACCAACGACGTCGACAAACTCAGCACCCTGCCCCATATCAAATCCGTCGCCCCCATCGGTATCTGGCCGGTCTCAGGCCTCTACAAACGCAACGGACTGCTCGACTGGTATAATGTCGGATCGCAAACCTGCTATTGCAGCTCACCAGAAATCCTCAACGTCCTGAACCTCAAAGTCGAAAAAGGCGCCATGTTCCAAGACGGGAAAAGCGAGATCGTCATCGCCCACGAAATGACCAAGATCTTCGGTGAAGGCCATCCCGAACTCACCGTCGGAGACGTCATCTATATCAAAAAACTCGACGGTGGAATGTCCAAAGCCACCATCGTCGGCATCCTCGAACAACCCAAAAACTTCTCCATCATCAACCAATTCCTCCACCCTACCATCATCTGTCCCATCGACCCCTATTACAAAGAATTCAGCGGCTCAAAAGTCGGTCCTATTCTCCACAGGGTCACCGTGTTCTCAGCACTGTATGCCACGTCCACCGATAGAGCTCATGTCGATGATGCCCAAACTGAAATCATCCAATACCTCAACAGCAGCTCCTCCGAGGCATCCAAATATAAAGACCCTTCATCCGATTTCGTCGTGTTAACTCAACAATACATCATCGGGCGTATCGATCAGCTTCTAAACATCATCACCCTCTTTATTACAGCCATTGCTATGATCTCCTTGATCGTCGGCGGCATCGGCATCGCCAACATCATGTTCGCAACGGTCACCGAACGCACCAGAGAAATCGGTATCATGATGGCGGTAGGCGCTAAACGCGGGGATATCATGCGGTTGTTTTTGTATCAGTCGACCATCATAGGGACGATAGGTGCCATCCTTGGAGCAACCCTTGGCGTGACCGGCTGTTTCTTCGTCGTCCAAGTCATCCAGATGAATCTGGGTTCGCTTGGTGGGGTGTACGCCTTAGGCGCTATCCCTGTGAAATTCTCGTATAACTGGATCGTCATGGCGACTATTGTCGGTATCGTCACCGGCATCCTCGCGGGCGTGCTTCCTGCCATAAAGGCTGCGCGGATGGATCCCGTTGTCGCTCTCAGGCACGAATAATCCATAATCGATGATACGAGCTTGAGAGTACCACCTTTTTCTTCTGGAAGGCTCTGCCGCTTGATAAGGCTTTTAATCCTTTTCAAAACCGTATTGCCATACAGTAGAATAGGTAGTTTACGGCGATCGTGCTTGAAGCAGTCGATCCAGCTGCTGGAAATCTGCAGTCATAGCGTGGCGGATTTTCGGAAAGCGCATGGCCGCGGAAGGGTGATAGGTGAGGAAGACATCGTAGTCACCCTTTGAGACGATGGTGCCGTGTTGCTGGCGAAGGTCTGTTGGACCAAGTAAGGTTTTGGCGCTCACGCCACCTAAACAAATGATGAGTTTTGGTTGCACTCGATCAATCTGTTGTTGTAACCAGAGGTTGTTGCATGTCGCGAGTTCGTCCGGTCGCGGCTGGCGGTTCTGCGGCGGTCGACATTTCACGCATGAGGTGATGAAGAAATCGGTGCGCGCTCGGCCTATGGTCGAGAGCATGTCAGTGAGGAATCTACCCGAACGACCGATGAAGGGACGTCCGGTCAGGTCTTCTTCCTTGCCTGGTGCTTCCCCGATGAACATGGCGAGGGCGGGTGTGGGTCCCTCTCCTGGGACCGCATTATGTCGATTACGGGCTAGCGGGCATGCGGTGCAGCGGCGGATGCCATCGTACAGGTCCTGGATCGTTGCCATGGCATCAGGGCAATCCACTCCTGTCGTTATTTAGGTATCTATGGTTTTTTGGAGCATGCGGTGGTATTTGCTTCAGTCTGGGTGATGCGGTGGTAGAGGCGTTCGGTGTCGTCGAGGCGGCAGAGTTCGGTGCCTGGCCGGAGGACGGCGGCAGTGCCTGCCGCGACGCCGTAGCGGATCGCGGAGGGGAGCGGGTGTCCGCGTGAGAGGGCAAGGGTGAGTCCTGCGACCATGGAGTCTCCTGCTCCTATCCTGCTGTGGATGGGGACGAGGGGTGCGATGATGTGTTCGCTGCAGTCTTTGCTGAAGAAGTATGCGCCGGCGGCTCCAAGGGAGACGGCGAGGGCGTCGCAGGTGCCTTTGTCGATGAGTTGTTTGGCTTGGGTGATGAGCGTGTCTTCGTCGTCGATAGGGTGCCCGGTGAGTTCGCCAAGCTCCCGGAGGTTTGGTTTGAGGAAGAAGATATGCTTTTGTGTTGCGAGCTGCAGGGGTGTGCCTGAGGTGTCCAGGATGATGCGGCAGTCGGTGTCTTTGAAGGCGTCTATGACGTGGCTGTAGAACTCTGCTGGGACGCCGGGTGGGAGGCTGCCGCTGAGGACGAGGTAGGTGGGCGTGGGCCTGTCGGTGAGTGCGTGGATGCAGGCGTGCCATTCGTCGGTGGTCATGGGTGCGCCCGGCATGTTGAAGCGGTATTGTTTGCCGGTCATGTCGTCGACGACGCTGAAGTCGATACGGGTGGTACCCGCTATTGGGATACCTTGGTGTTGGAGGTGGTGTTCGTTGAGGAGTTGGATGAGGAGAGTGCCTTCGCAGCCGCCGACGGGGTAGATGGCGGTAGCGGTGCCGCCGAGGTTGGTGATGGCTCTGGCGACGTTGATGCCGCCGCCGCCTGGGTCGTACTTGGGTGGGGTGCAGCGCAGCTTGGTGTTGTTGGTGATGAACGGCGTCGAGCAGCTTTGGTCGACAGAGGGGTTCATGGTGAGAGTGAGAATATCTGCCATATATGTTCAATGTGAGAAAAAGAGGTGGATATAAGAATATTTCACTGTCAGGTTGTCACCAGGGTGGTCAGCGGGTTGATGCCTTCTGCCATGAGTTTCAGATAGGGGTCCAGGCGGCGGTCGATGTAGTGGATTACGCGTTTGATCGCCCAGCTTTTCACCGGATTCATGTCCATCGCACGCAGGTTCTCGTCAGCGATCGATTGCACCCACCGCAGGTCGTGCTCGATGCAGGCGCCCAACAGATTCCAATGCGGCGGCGTCGCATCCTTTAGCGTAAAGAACCCCTGGCCCTTCAGGCTGCCAAGCGGCACGAAAAACAAGGGAACGATCAATGATTTGAACTTCCCGAGGTCCTGGACCATGGACAGCGTCTGCTCGACGTCCTCCGCAGTCTCGCCTGGTAGCCCGATGATGAGGGTCTCCGCAGGGACCCATTTGTTGTCTGCCATGATCTGATGCGACTCCATGACCACGTCTGGCCACGCCTCAGGCATGAACGGCTTGACCTTGCCTTTCATCTGACTGGCGATAATCCGCGGCGACCCTGTCTCCAACCCGACTTGTCCACTGATGAACGGACACGACCGCGACCCCACCTCCATGATCTCAGACAACCGCTGCACAAGCGACGGACACGCCACCACGGAGGCATGCGCGAAATGACTGATGCCAAGCGTCGATGTCATCTTCCGTCCCTCGGCAAACAACGTCGTCACCGCCTCCTCATTCGGCATGAACCCTTTAGCCTTGTACCGCAACACATCCTCCGCATGGAAGATGACGCCCACTCCTGCATCCACATTCAACCTCGTCTCCTGCAAGATATAGTCAAGTGGAAAACACCGATAATGGCGCATCGTCGGCGTACAGAACCGACACCCACGCCCACAGCCACGCGCAATCTCCACCAAACCATTCAACGTCGGCCTACGGATCAACGGGATCTTGTCCATCGGTACCACGACGCCCTCCGTCACCAACGGCAGCTTCTCACCCGCCACCGCCTTCCGTATCACCTCCACACCTGTGATCTCCCCCTCACCAATCACCACACTGTCAATCCCCAGCTTCGCCATGATCCGCTCATCCGTCACCTGCCAGGCGCCCGCACCACCCACGATGACCTTCACCCCATAATTACGGATCTTCGGCGTACTCACAAGATTCCGGAAATAAATCGAGGTGTACGTCTCACGACCACCCAGCTGACTAAAGGTCGTCGACGCCGGTCCCAACCCCAACGGGTCATGCGTCGTAATCCCCACCACCTTCGTCTCCTTTGTAATCATCTGATTCAGCAGCTCCGGGGGAACTACCGCAACCTCATCCTCAGAGAACCCATCAGCAAGCAACGCAGCCTCCAGCTTGCGCTGCCCGCAATGCGCGAATCGCAATCGTCCCCCTTCAGTCTCCGTCGGAGGACAGAAAATCCACTCATACAGCCATATTGGAATAAAACTTGGCGCACACGCCGCAAACCCCAGGAAAATATGCCGATTATACTCCGAGGTTAGCGTTTTATCTGTGGTTAAGATGACTTTGACCATATGCGCGCCAGCCATGATATTGTGATGATCGACGCACGGGTCCAAACCTACTCGTGCGAAACCCCCATGAAGAAGCTCTCTTCTAGCCTCTAATGAGACAACTAATAAAAAAAGGTTTCAAAACCTTCAAATAGCACTGTCTAGCCCAATTCTTCCCCTGAGCCCCAAGGGACGTCCTCCAACGACGTCACCAGGCGATGAAACGACGTATATCCCATTAGATGCACATCACGGTTGAACGCCGCTCGACCCTGGATGCTCGGAAAATAATGCGAAAAAATCCCGCGCATACGCACCGCTGCACCCCGCGGACCGTAACAGTCCGTCAACAACTCAAAATGCCGCTGGCACACCGCCTTGCGTTCCTCAAACGACGGAGGAACGAACGAACAGTCTTGCACTGCACACGACAGCTCCCGCACCAGCCATGGATTTCCTATCAGATACCGGCCTGGCATTACCCCTGCACACCCGGTCTCACTTAGCACCTGCGATGCAATCGCACCTGACGAAATCCCCCCATTCGCAACTACTGGGATGTGCAATGCGGCCACCGCCTCCCGGACGCACGCTAAATCCACCGGGGGCGAGAATTTATGATCTCCAGTCCGACCATGGATCGTCACCGCAGCCACATCCTCCTGTTGCAAGCGCTTCGACACCGCAAGATAGGTAAGCAACGACGGCGATGGTCCACGACGCATCTTCACCGTTACCGGGACATCAACCGCCCGCACGATACTCGAAACAAGCCTGGCAGCCCGGTCTTCGTCCCGCATCAAGGCCACGCCCTCGCCCCGTCGTACCACTTTCTTCGACGTACACCCCATATTCACATCGATGAAATCAAAACCATAATCTACCAGCATCTTCGCAGCACTTGCCATCTCCTCGGGGTTCCGTCCCAGCAACTGCACGCCATTCGCATGCGGTCCCTCGACGAGTCGAAGCATCAGCATCGTCCGTTTATTGCGGCGCACGACCGCAGACGAATGCACCATCTCCGCCATGAGAAACCCCGGCTGAAACGACGCAAGGATGACACGGTACGGATAATCAGTGTACCCCGTCAGAGGAGGAAGCAGCATGCGTGTCTGCTGCAGTTTCTGAATGAACGTCGCGTGGTTCATGCTCAGCGGCGGACATCACTCTCCTGGATAAAAGGACTTCCACGAGCACACTCATTCATAGCGAACGGCTTCAATGGGGCTCATCCGAGCAGCCTTCCATGCGGGGTACAAACTGGAGAGAACACCAACGATAATGGAGACACTGACCGCCAGAACTACTGACATAAGGGTAATAATAGGAGTAAGACTTGAGGAGCCGCCCATACTCATAAAGCTATTCAGAATCAATGTGAGCCCCTGGGATCCGAACACCCCAAGAATAATACCGATGATACCCCCGATACTACTGACTAGCATTCCTTCAATAATAAAGATACTCATGATATCCAGATTAGTGGCACCGATCGCCTTCATAATACCGATTTCCCTCGTCCGCTCCATCACCGACGTCAACATCGTATTCATAATGCCAATCGAAGCGACAACCAATGCAATGGATGCAATAGCGACCAGAACCAATTGAAGGATTCCAATAATCGATTGGACGGTCTTCAGAATGGAGGTCATCGTGGTGGCTGTCGCAAAGTCTTTCTGCCCATGGTTTCCATTGATGGTGGTCTGAATGGACGTAGCAATGGATTCTGCGTCATTGACGTTGTACACACGCAAATAAATTAAACTGATGTTACTCTGACCCGTCAACTTCTGGAAATCACGGGAACTCATCAACACCAGGGAATCTGAGGACGAACCACCGAAACCCTGTTTTCCGAAAATACCACTGACAAAAAACTTCTCACCGTTAATCTTAATCCTTCCACCGATAGAAATCGAAGTATCAAAGGTATCATGCGCGATGCCATATCCAATCATGATTTCATTCTGTTCACCTTCAGTGAGGAATCCCCCCGCCTCCAGGTTTTGGCTCGCATATTGCAGCCGCATGACGCCGACATCCATGCCAGTCAGCGACACTATCGTCGTTTTGCCGTTATATTCCGCGAGACCGGCACCCGATAACTGTGTACTGACCTGTTTGACACCCTGGAGTCGCTGAATATCCGCCACATCCCGCTGCGTAAAATATTCACCAGTTGAGCCTCCACCGCCAAACGAGGCGAAACCACCACCGCCGGTCGACACAATGATAACATCAGATAACGACGAGAGTTGACCGGTGACCGCCTGCTGCATACCCTCCCCGAGGGCCATCAGAGAGATAATCGCCATGATGCCAATCGCGATACCAAGCAACGTTAGCAAAGATCGCGACAAACGATTCCTGAGATTTTTGACAGCGATCTTCACATGATCTCTAAACATGATCCTCCCGCACCTCTCCATCCTGGATCCGAAGGACCCGTTTCGCACGTTGCGCTATCGCCATGTTATGCGTCACGACGATGATGGTCTCCCCTTTTCTGTTGACATCCTCGAGTATCCGCATGATATTATCCCCGGATTTTGTATCAACATTGCCTGTCGGTTCATCCGCAAGGATAATCGAAGGGTTATTCGCAAGGGCACGCGCAATCGCTACGCGCTGCTGTTCGCCACCGCTCATCTCCGATGGCTTATGGGTCAAGCGTTTGGAAAGCTCGACCATCTCTAGAAGTTGCTTTGCTTTTTTCGTCCTCGTCTGAGAGTCCACACCAGCAAACCCCATGGAGAGCTCAATATTCTCCTGCGCATTGAGCGTTGGAATCAGATTGTATTTCTGAAAAATAAAACCAATCTTCTCCCGTCGAATACGAGCAAGCTCTTTTTCATTTAATGTCGATATATCGCGACCGTCAATGAAGATCTTGCCGGTACTCGGTTTATCAAGACATCCCAAGAGATTCATGAGGGTTGATTTCCCGGATCCTGAAGGACCGATGATAGCAATGTAATCCCCCTGTTTGATCTCCAGATTGGTGTCTCGTAGTGCGAAGACCTGCAGCGGGGGTTTGCCATATGTTTTTGAGATGTGTTGGGTGACGATGACGTCCTTACTCATTACGCCTTCCTTCGTTTTCTCCACCGCATAAACAGGACGATGAGCACAGCGATGACAACGATGATCAGAATCAATGACGTGACACACACGGTTAACGAGGGTGTCTGAGGTACACCATTTGATCCAGAACTGCTGCTCGAACTACTAGCGGATTGATAACTCGATCCTGGTCCGGAGACGACAGTAAATGTTTTACTGACCAGCGGGGTCTCGTAATAATCGTTTCCTTGTTTAAAGGAGACTTTGAACCCGATGATTTGCGTCCCGTATCCGACGGTATCCGGATAGATATCAAACGATGCGGAGAACACATCATCAGGATCCATTGATCCAATAAAATATTGGGAGGGAATCACTGTGGCATTGCAGATAGGGGTGACGAGAACGCCTGTGATTTTCTCTGTTTTTGCATTATACACTTCGATACTAATCTGGGCGGACCCGCTTTTGGAGATACTGCGGGGAAAATTGGTGATAATCGGTGCCACATCCAACGCGTTAATGATAGAGAGAGGAGCGGCTAATGCATTCGTGTGTAGATTATCCCCGTTCTTATAATTCACAGAAAAGGAGATATTTCCAGCCCCTGCTGCAATAGGTTTTGCCGAAAAAATGACGGGTTGCGAAGTCTCTGCAGCAAGGGACCCGATGAAATAGCTCTCAGGGACGAACTCAACACCGTCTCCTTGTGGGGTGATGACGACATTTTTTACCACGTTTTCTCTTTTGTTGACCGCTGTCACGGTCAACTCGGTTGTTCCTCCATTCGAGATTTTCGAAGGGACACTGGTCGGGAGGAGATCAACGGAAGCATTGCTGACCTTCACTAACAGGGGATAGGTGACATCGGTGCCACCGCTGACATCGATATTTACCACGGGAAAATATAGTCCCTCGCTCATGTTCTTGTCGACAAGGAGTTTGAAGTTGACCTCGATAGTTGCTCCTGAGGCAAGATAGCCGATATCTTCATAGTGTGTTGCCGCCCGAATTTGATTTCCCCCGGATTGTGCGGGACTAATCCAGATATCATTGATTTCTACACCAATGGTACGGGTGGTTATTGTCGAATCTCCATTCATGATGGAGGTTGTTGATTGTGACGCGATTTCCGCGTTTTTCACCTCAAGGGTGAGTACGGCGGTATCGCCAGGCATGAGGATGTCTGGGGATAACTGGTATTGTGCGATCATGACCGCTGGACTTGCCTGCACGGTAGGAATATACAGGGAGACACAGGCACTGAGAATCAGCGTCGATAGAATCGCTGTTGTCATTATTTTTTTCATATTAGTTGATCTCCTTTTGTAAATCAGATGCGCAACGTTTTAGTATTCTTATTACTTCGTATTTTTTTTCTTCAGATGACGTGAACACGATGTTTTGTATCTGCATCATCGTTGAGGCGGCTTCATTTTCTTCCTCGATGAATTCGGCCATGAGATTTCTAAACTTCAGGAATTTTTTCATCATGTGCTCCCCTTGTTTCTTTCCCTGGAGTATCATCGTTTTCCCTTGGGGTGTAATTTCAAAGGTATTTTTTGCTCGTTTGCCTGTGGTTTTTACTTTGATGAGTCCTCCTTTTTCTAATTGTTTTAACAGAGGATAGATAGTCCCTTTGCTCGGCACCCAGGTTCCTTCGGTTTTTTGTATGATTTCTGAAAGGATCTCATATCCGGATTTCGGTTTCTTTTTTAAGGTGCAAAGGAGGTACATCGTGAGTATCCCTTTCTGTTGTCCGTTATGAGTTTTAAAATTCATGATGTTGGACACGAGGCCGGGTAAGTAATGTCCGATTTAAATATATTTCGGTAGTGAACGGTTCGATACCGATATATGATTCATTCGCCACGATTTGTGAAGTCTTTTATGGCATCAGATATATGTTAGCACTGGTTTTTTTGTTTCTTGTAGAATAAGAAATGCTATAGTCGATTGACCACTTCAATTGTAAATCTACGGACCTGGCAGGAGCACGATGGTGACAACAGGTGGTTTTTAGTTGACTATTTTCTTTGGTGCACTTCCACTGGTGCCAGTTGTGGTGAAATGGCAGGCAAAAAAAAAATGCTTTGTCAGGATCCTTTTTTCCCTAAATTACAGGAAGAGGTGGATGAGGAAAAACGCTGAAAAGCCGATTAGTGCGCTGATTGGGATGGTGAGGATCCAGACCCAGACGATGTTTCGGGCAATGCCCCAGCGGACGGCGCTGAGGCGTTTGGTGGCGCCGACGCCCATGATGGAGGAGCAGATGACGTGCGTGGTGCTGACGGGGATGCCGGCAATGGATGCTCCAATGATGGTGGCGGCGCCTGCGGTTTCAGCGGCAAAGCCGTTGACAGGGCGGAGTTTGGTGATTTTATGTCCCATGGTTTTGACGATGCGCCAGCCGCCGGCGAGTGTGCCGAGGGCGATGGCGGCGTGGGCGGCGAGAACGACCCATATGGGGACGGGGAGGTTATTGGGGTCGACGGAGGTACTGAAATAGCCGATGCTGAAGAGAAGGGGGGTGATGATGCCCATGGTTTTTTGAGCGTCGTTGGTGCCGTGGCTGAAACTGTAGAGGCCGGCGGAAACGAGTTGGAGGCGTTTGAAGTGATGGTCGACTTTGTCTTTGGATGTTTTTCGGCAGATCCAGAGGACGGCGACCATGAAGAGGAAGCCGAAGAGCATACCGATGAGGGGGGAGACGATCATGAAGGTGGCTGCAAGTTCGACAGTGGAGTATTTGATGGCGGTGATGCCGGCGGCGGCGATGCCGGAGCCCATGATGCCGCCGATGAGGGCGTGGGAGGAGGAGGTGGGGAGTCCTAGCAACCAGGTGATGATGTTCCAGCTGATGGCGCCGATGAGGCCGGCGAGGATGATGTAGGGGATGATGTCGGTGGGGACTTGTTCTATTATAATGATTTTGCTGATGGTGGCGGCGACGGCGGTGCCGAAGGTAAAAGCGGCGATGAAGTTGAAGAAGGCGGCGAAGGCGACGGCGCGTCGTGGTGTGAGGACTTTGGTGGAGACGACGGTGGCAATGGCGTTGGCGGAGTCGTGGAAGCCGTTGGTGAAGTCAAAAATGAGTGCGATGAAGATGATGGCGATGACGAGGAGAAGGAAGGGAGTCATTCCTGGTGGTCTCTTAGGTGTATTTTACTATGATGTCGCCGACGACGTCTGCGACATCTTCACATCGGTCGATTGCTGCCTCCATGTCTTCATAGAGTTCTTTAAACTTGATGATTTCGACAGGGTCTTTTCGGGTGAAAAGTTCCGCGGTGGCTTTGCGTAGGAGGATGTCTCCTTCGTTTTCGAGGGTGTTGACTTCTTTGCAGTAGTTAAGGATTTGTTGGGCTTCTTTCAGGTCGCGTAAAAGGGAGATGGCGCGGTGGACGTTGAAGGTGGTTTTTTGGAGTGTTTTGGCGAAGTCGAGCATGTACATGGGTGGTTGTTTGACTTCGTAGAGGACGAGGCGTTCGGAGACGGCTTCGAGGTTGTCGAGGATGTCGTCGAGGGCGCTGACGAGTTTGGAGATGTCTTCGCGGTCGATGGGGGTGATGAAGGTCTTGTTGAGTTCGGCGAAGGTGTCGTGGACCATTTTGTCGCCATCGTTTTCGATTTTTTTGATTTTAATTCGTTTGTTGTCGATGTCTTCGTAGTGTTCGAGCATGTCGAGGAGGGCGTTAACGCCTTCGACGACGTTGCTGCTTTGTTTTTCTATCATGTCGAAAAAATGTTTTTCTTGTGGTACTATCCAGGATAAAATCCCCATTGGTGTTCTCACTCCGATTGTAGATGGTTCTTGAAAGCCCCGGGACAGAATCATTTTACGGGTTATAAACCCCGCTTATTTTTCCTCGTTGGGGTGTTCGGCGACGAGGTAGTTGATGACGTTTTCGGAGATGTCTTCGGCGTATTCTCCGATGCGTCTGGTGCTTTCGACGATGTAACCGACGCTGAGGGCGATGCTGCCTTTGCGTTTCAGGATGAGGGTGTTGATTTTTTCGCAGCGGTCTTCGAGGTCTTTGAGGAGGTCGATAGTTTCGTTTGAGGCGTTGATGTCTTTTTTGAAGAAGGCGGTGATGCTCTGGTTGAAAATCTGCAGGGAGAGTCTGTTGGCGTCGAGGAGGTCGTGGATGGTGCGTTCGTCAATGTTGGTGTCGAGCAGGCGTGGGATGTGTTCGGTGATCTTGACGATGTGGTCGCCGATGCGTTCGATGATGCGTCCGATGAGGAAGCAGGTGGAGGCCATCTCGATGGTGATGTTCATCCGTTCGGAGAGATTGATGTTTTGCAGCAGGATGTTGTATTGCCGGGCGACGAGCCAGTGGAGGCGGTCGACGTCGTTGTCGCGTGAATTGACGTCGTTTGCGAGGTCTGTGTCTTTGGTCTCAAGGGCTTTGATGGCGTCTTCGAGCATGCCTTTGACGATGATGTGCATGCGTTTGAGGGTGCGGTCTAAGGGCATTTCGGTGGGGTTGAGGAGGTCTTTGAGGGTCACGGAGGTGTCGGTTTCTTCGACGACCTCTGGGCCGATGGCCAGTTGCGTGAAGGATCGGATGATGTTTCGTTCTTCGACACTGATCCGGGAAGGTGAGTGGATCTTCAGTGTGGTATAGCCGGCGATGTACGCGCCGATGAGGCGTTGGAGCAGGTAGGCGGGTTTCTGGATGGAGCGGGTGTTGAACTCTTTCGTCCGTTGTTCGTGGTCCTGGCTCATCTTCGGGCTCAATAGAAGTGAGCCGTCGGACTGGACATGGATCTGCAGCGGGTCGTTTTTCTTGATATTCAGTTGTTGGATCCATTGTTTGGGAAGAGTAATAATATACGACGAGCCTCCGGTTTGTTGTACGCGACGGATGTCCATGGCAATCACAAGGAGAAACGATGGTGGATTGATAAGGATTACTATAGAAATATATAGAAAGAATATTCCTATATATACCAATATAGTATATTGAGACAAAGTATATATTTTCTGCATTGTTGTAGGACTAGCATGAGCCAACACACCACCCCGCCACATCGCAAGAACATCGGCATCGTTCTCCTCACCCTCCTCCTTCTCACGACCCTAGGAGTCACCATGTTCAGCGGCTGCACCCAACAGCAAACCCAAGGATCATCCATCGTCCTCATTGGACGCGATAGCGCCTCAGGCACCCGCGACTTCTTCTGGACCAACGTCATGGGTAAGACCAACTTCAGCCAAAACCTTCTGGAGAAGAACTCCAACGGCGCCATCCAACTCACCGTCGCCCAAACCCCAGGCGCCATCGGCTACGTCGGCCTCGGCTTCATCGACGCCACCGTCAAAGCACTCCCCATCAACAACGTCGCCCCCACCGTCGCCCACGTCCTCGACAACACCTACCCCATCTCCCGAGACCTCTACATGTTCACCAAAGGCAACGCCACCGGCGCCGCCCTCGAATTCATCCTCTACATCCAAAGCACCGAAGGACAAGCCATCGTCCAACAAGAAGGCTTCGTACCCATCCAGAATACCACCCATTACAGCACCGTCGGCAAAACCCTCTCAGGCACCCTCACCCTCAGCGGATCCACCACCGTCTTCCCCATAGCAGAAAAAGCAGCCACCAGCTTCAAAACACTCTACTCTAACCTCCAGATTACCGTCAGCCCCGGCGGATCCGGCGCCGGCATCACCGCCGTCAGCCAAGGCACCGTCAACATCGGCATGAGCTCACGCAGCCTCCAGCCCTCAGAAGCATCTCTTGGGCTCGTCCGTTACACCATAAGTAAAGACGGCATCGCGATCATCGTCAACCCTCAGAACACCTTCGTCACAGGTCTGACCTTGGCCCAACTCAAAGCCATCTACCAAGGACAAATCACCACCTGGGATCAACTCCAAACCAGTTAAAAAAAAAGAACCCATCCCCAAAGCCCCAAAAATAACACCCACCAAAAAAAAGAGGAGTACAATCCCCTGATGCCTGCATCATCCTGGCCGACAAGGAAATCCAGAACACTCCGAGAAAACAGCATCAGGCTCCTCCTCTTCCTCGCCGCCTTCTCCGCCGTCATCGTCATCTTCTCCATTATCTACTTCCTCTTCCAAGACGCCTTCCCCATCTTCCAAAAAGTCGGCATCATCCAGTTCATCGCCGGCATGCGCTGGAACCCCACCGGCATCCCGCCCCTCTACGGTGCCCTCCCTCTCATCGTCGGCACACTCCTCGTTACCATCGGCGCCATGGCCATCGCCATCCCCCTCAGCCTCGGCAGCGCCATCTTCATCTCCGAAATCGCCACACCCCGCCTAAAGGCCATCATCAAACCCGCCATTGAACTGCTCGCCGGCATCCCCAGTGTCGTCTTCGGCTTCTTCGGACTCATCATCCTCACCACCTGGATCCAAACCACCTTCAACGTCCCCACCGGCGAAACATGGCTCGCCGGCAGCATCTTGCTTGGCATCATGGCCATCCCCACCATCACCAGCGTCGCCGAAGACGCCATCAGCAGCGTCCCCAAAGAATTCAAAGAAGGCAGCCTCGCCCTCGGCGCCACCCGCTGGCAAACCATCCGCCGCGTCCTCGTCCCCACCGCCATGTCAGGTATCACCGCCGCCATCATCCTCGGCATCGGCAGAGCCATTGGTGAAACCATGGCCGTCCTCATGGTCTGCGGCAACCCCACCTATGGCCTCATCCCCCAACCCATCACCAACGTCTTCACCCCCATTAAAACCCTCACCGCTACCCTCGGCATCGAAATGGGCGAAGTCGCCGCCGGAAGCAACCACTACTATGCCCTCTTCGGCCTCGCCCTCATCCTCCTCATCATCACCCTCGCCGTCAACCTCCTCGCCACCGTCATCCTCGGACGACTCCGAGAAAAAAAGGCACAGATTACGACCAAAAAACATTTGTTTCCCCAAAAAACCAAAACCCAGATGAAACAAGCCGTCTACCTCCTCATCGGCCTCACCCTCATCCTCCTCCTTTTCACCGCCGCAGGACCCCTCATCACCATACTTATCGTCCTCATCCTCATCACCGCCTACTACCTCAACAAACGCTTCACTGAAAAGATCAAACAACGCCTCGCCTTCTTCATACTCGGAGCAACCATCGTCACCATCCTCATCATCCTCGGCATCATCCTCGCCTACATCATCGGTAACGGCCTGCCCGCCCTCAACATCGACTTCCTCACACAAGGACCCACCAACCTCGGACGAACAGGCGGCATCTTCCCCAGCATCATCGGCACCCTCTACCTCGTCGCCGGCGCCATCGCCATCGCACTCCCCCTCGGGGTCGGCGCCGCTATCTACCTCCACGAATACACCAAAGAAGGCACCATTACCAAAATCATCCGCGCCGCAGCCGACCTCCTCAATGGCACCCCCAGCATCGTCTTCGGCCTCTTCGGCTTCGCCTTCTTCGTCCTCTACCTTAAACTCGGCTTCAGCCTCCTCGCCGGCCAAATCACCCTTGCCTTCATGATCCTCCCCACCATCATCCGCACCACCGAAGAAGCCCTCATCAGCATCCCCAACACCATCCGCGAAGGCAGCCTCGCCCTCGGGGCCACCAAATGGCAAACCACCCGCAACGTCGTCCTCCCACCAGCCGCCCCTGGCATCCTTACCGGCGCCATCCTCGGCATCGGCAGAGCCGCCGGTGAAACCGCCCCCATCCTCTTCACCGCCGTTGTCTTCTCCAACTACATCCCCAATTCCATCCTCCAACCCGTCAACGCCCTCCCTTACCACCTCTTCACCCTCGCCACCTCCGTCCCCGGATCTCAAACTAACCAAGCGGGCACCGCCCTCGTCCTCCTCCTCCTCGTCATCGGTTTCTACCTCATCGCCATCCTCCTCAGAAGCCGATACCAAAAAACCACGAAATGGTGACCACGCCCTATGCAAGAAATTATCCGAACCGAACACATCAATCTCTGGTACGGACTAAAACAAGTCCTCTTCGACATCAACATGAACATTCCCCAACACCGCGTCATCGCCCTCATCGGACCCAGCGGATGCGGCAAATCCACACTTATCCGCTGCTTCAACCGCATGAACGACGTTATCTTCACCTGCAAGATCTCCGGTCATATCTACTTCAAAAACCAAGACATCTACGCTCCCAACATCGACGCTGCAGAAATCCGTAAAAAAATCGGCATGGTCTTCCAAAAACCCAACCCCTTCGCCAAAACCATCTACGAGAACGCCGCCTACGGACCACGTGTCCAAGGCGTCCACGACAAAAAAACCCTTGACGACATCGTCGAACGCAGCATCCGCGCCGCCGCCCTCTGGGAAGAGGTCAAAGACCGGCTCCATGAATCAGCCATGGGTCTCTCCGGAGGCCAACAACAACGCCTCTGCATCGCACGAGCCCTCGCCATCGAACCTGAAATCATCCTCATGGACGAACCCTGCTCCGCCCTCGACCCAATAGCTACAGCCAAAATCGAAGACCTTATCTACGAACTGAAAAAGGAGTACACCGTCATCATCGTAACCCATAACATGCAGCAAGCTGCCAGAGTCAGCGACTACGCAGCCTATATGTACCTCGGCAAACTTATCGAATATGGGGACACCACACAAATCTTTGAGAACCCGAAAGAAGAACTGACGGAAAACTACATCACCGGACGCTTCGGGTGAAGGAGAGAAGACATGGTTGAGATATTCCACAAGGAATTAGAAACCCTGAAATCAGACGTCCTGAAGATGGGGGAGCTCTCCACCGGCATGTTATGCGAAGCGGTGGACTCACTCAAAGACCTCGATGTACCCAAGGCGGAAGCAGTACAAGCACGTAAAATAGAACTCGCGGCCCAAAACATAAAACTAGAGGAAGAAGCCCTTCGTTTGATTGCTCTCTACCAGCCTATGGCCGTGGATATGCGCACGATTGCGTGCGTGCTGAAAATGGTGACCGCACTCAATCGGATTGGCCGCTACGGCAAAGACATCGCGAAAGTTGCTCAAGAAATCGCCCCTGGCCCCCACATCAAAAAAATCGTCAGCATCCCTCATATGAACAGCTTGGTCTGTTCCATGATCCATGATGCACTGGAAGCGTTCCAAACCTGTAACATCGACAAACTGAAGAATTTCAGCGAACGAGACAACGATGTCGACGCCCTCCGATATTCCATCTTCCGGGAATGCCTCTCGTACATGATCGAAAACCCGCAGAACATCACAATGTGCACACACTACATCCTGGTCGCCCGATACCTTGAACGCTGCGGCGACCACGCCTGCGACATGGCAGAAGAAATCATCTATATGGCCAGCGGAAACCGGGTTCAAATAAAATGAAAAAAACCGTACTGTTCATCTGCACCCATAACGCCGTTCGATCCCAGATGGCCGAAGGCCTCCTCAACACCATCTACGGCGACCGCTACCAGGCTTTTAGTGCCGGCACGGTAAAGACCGTCGTCGATAGGAACGCCATACAGGTCCTCAAAGAAATCGGCATCGACATCTCCCAACACCAGTCGAAGACCATGGACGAGTTCCAAGGCACGACATTCGACATTGTCGTCACCGTCTGCGACAACGCCAGAGAAGCCTGCCCCTATTTCCCAGGGAAGACCATCATCCATCAGCCGTTCTACGACCCAGGAACCCACGACGGAACCCCCGAAGAAGTACTTCAGGAGTTCCGCAAAACCCGCGACGACATCAAAGCCTGGATTATCCACACCTTCGGCAAAGAAACTCCAACCCAACAACCGACAATCAATATAGGAGGAACCTAACCCATGCAAGTCATCTGCAGGAAATGTGGCAAAGAATTCGACTGGGACAGCCCCGACATCTTCATGCTCCCTGCCCAATACAGCTACGGACTGGACTTCGAATGCCGCGACGACCTAAAAAACACCCGCGCCTACAAAAAAGGAAAGACCACCCTGAAACGATAAAAAAAAAAAAAAAAGCGATGGTTTACAAGCGTCTAACCATATTTTGACCTAAGGAAATATTAAATATTCTCTCGAACAAATGTCCGCCTTATGAACCACACCTTCAGAGCCGTTGTCCACAAAGAAAAAAAGTACTTGTCGCAGAATGTCCCGACTTCCCATAATAATTAAACGTAGGTTTTCTTTTCCATTCACAAGAGCTTACGATTTAATGATTGTATAAACGAAGAATTGAGTTCCTTGTGCTTGCTTCGTCGTATTTCCTACCTGAACAGTAATCGTTATTGGGCCTAGGCCAAAGAACCGGTCTGTCGCAACCGTTGTCGACGCACCTATTAGCAGAGTACAGACCCCATTCTTTGATAATTTGATTCTCTTAAGGATGCCGCCGGTCACATGAATTTGCCATTCAATGTTTGTTGCATTCACCACACCGATATTTTTTAAGGTGACATGTGCTCCTATTCCTCCTGAAATAGTACACGAGATATTCGTAGTATTTTCCGGCGGCTGGAGCTGTGTATGAGGTTCAATATAGTCTATTTTATACACTGCATTTGAGTTGGGGGAAGGGTACGGATTCGTCCATTGCCAAATCACGTCACCTTGTCGAGCGACTTCTAAAAATTTTCCTTGCATGCCAGTGCAGATGAGGGTGTTGCCATCTTTCAATCGGTTTGCCCCGCCGAAATCTTGAGAGTACATTGATGCCGGTGGTGTCGCTTTATACTCCCATGTGAAGTTTGTAGGGCCATACGATGTTCCAGGCTCGAATGAATAATTACCATTTACATCAATCGGTGGAGTGAACTCATCGACCGTCGAATATTGCTCGTTTGGTCGATTGTACCCATTGTTGAAGAGGAGGATGTCTCCAGCACCAGGATACCCTGCCTTTATCCAAGAAGCATCGTGTTGACCAAAGAGTTTCTGATCGCTAGCGTTCCCCGCCCGATACGCTTGAGGATTACCCCAGCGGTAGAGGAGATCACCGCCATGGTCATAGTGTCCGCCAGTATGGCCTGCAGCTTCCTCAGTTGTTGTATTATGGTCAATGACCCAGACTTCGTCAAAGTTATGGCTATCAACAAGAATCTGATCGAAGGTGGCATTGTAATCTAATGAGTTCGTATGGAGCCAGTCGCCGACGAAACTGTCACCGAAGTTGATGTCGATAAGCTCCGGGTGTTCACCGACCACACCATAATTGGCTTTTGAGGAATCATAGTCTTGGATAAGATGATCCCAGACTTGCCATTCCCAAACAATAGTCCCTGTAGTAGGTCCAGTGGGATGGACTTCGATGATTTTGTCAGATTCGAGGGTATTACCTATAGTATTTGGGTTGCGCCCTGCAGCGATAGCTTGATCCCTGGTTATACTCACCCAAACAATCATGAGTATATTGCCGTTGGGTAGGACTTTGACATCGTGATGTGTGGTGCAGCCGGATTCGACGTATTGCCAGTTCCAGGATAATGAACCATCCCAGTTGATGATTTGAATGCCACCATATAAGAGGCCACTATACGTATAGGGTCGAAGAATGGTACCGTTTCCAAGCCAATAGGCTTCAAAGAATGGTAGATACGTACTTGGCCATGTGTGGTTGACGACGCCTGTGCTGTTGATGAGGTACGTAGTGGTTCCTTCATAAGGCGCGAATAGGATTTGCCCGTCAAACATGCCAGAGCGTTTCACATTATGGTAGACGACGTTTTTTGAAGAAAGCAATGGTATGAAGGTAGTGCTTAGGGTGACAAGGATAATGAGAAGAACGAGGAATTTGGATGTTGGATGATTAGCCATGGTTTCTATCCTGAAAGTTATATTTTTTAAACTATATATGATTATGGGAGAACTTATTAGTACCAACAATCCTTTGCCTTCCTCAGTGCCTTGTACATCCAGTCAAACCTATAGCCAATTCTTTATCTGCGTTTCCGGTTATTGTGCTGTTCCCTCATTTTTGGCTTAAAGGAACTTCTCCGACGGGCTTCATCCCGAAATAGATAATTAGGGAGACAACGCTCTGTTTTTCGCAGGATGGGATGCGCAAAGCAACGGATGAACCCTACCGTTGCGAACCATATGAACCGCAACTTCACCGCCCTGTTCACCAGGGCGGTGGTCAAAGCGGTGCACCGGCTGCCACCGCCCTGGCAGCCCAACGTAAAAGGTAAGAAAGGACACGACCCCAAGATTCTCGCCATCGGATGCCTCCTCAAAGTAGGATTCAACGAAACATACGACGGCATCGAAGTCCGCAAGAAAGACAGCCAGATCCTCCAGGAACTGTGCCCGGTGCTCCCCGGGCACAGCGTCATCCACCGCGGCATGACCCGCCTCCCCATGAACTATATCAGGAAGACGACGAACCGGGTCATCCGGTTCCTCCGCAGGAAAGGATGATGAGAAAAAGCGACATCGAAAAAACAGACTTTCAGATCAAGACTCTACAGGAGAGAACGCGGGCTTCCCTGGTAGATTTATACTTTCGGAAGTACTGTCACAGAAATTTTTCTTGGTCGACTTTTAAACCCAGCCTCTCCGTCAGATAATTAAGAAACGTGTGATACAATTCCTTCTTAATCCCCCCCTTAATCTGAATTTCGACTGCGTGCTCCCTTTCCTTGTGTATCTTCATGATTTTCACGATAGCGAGACTTTTTATTCCTTCTTTAGAAATAGCGGTGACCTCGACAGATCTTCCTTCTTGGACGTCATCGGCAAACCCACTGAAATCATCAATCGTTTTTCTCAGATCAGGATTGTCACCCGAATGACGATAAATGGTTTTTCCATCAACAACTATTTTTCCAATATTCTTGAACTTCGCCTTCGCAAGCCCTCGTAACACAAGTTCAACAGTCGGAATGAGTTCAAACCCTTCTTCGACATTTCCATTCCTAGTAACCATCGTCATGAATTTTGAAAAAAAATTCCGCGGGGGTATCTTTTTCTGTTCGACTGCCAAATCAAAACGAACATGAAGATTTCGAAGAATCTCTTCACCGGATGCCACGTGTTTCTTATCCCTTGTTTTCTTCGAAGGATGCGTCGCATCAATCCAATTCATGACCTCAGAAGGACTCTGCACCCAGGGCGGTTGTTTAAAATCAGGATTCTGTTGAGCCATCTTCGAATCCTTAGGAAACATGCCAAGAAATTAAGCTCTTTCTCATGGATTTATATAGTACCAATGAAAAACAATTGAAGTATATAGAAAAGAAAGAGTCTATGATTAGAAATTGTGTTGCCTACCATGAAAGCAAGTGACTGTTTCAAAGCAGGACTACTGAAATGACAGCTTCGCATCCTTCAACTCTTCTAAGACTGTGGTGCCATTTTCCGTTTCTCTTTTAAACGATACTTTAAAATATCAATTGATAGTATATAATATCAATGAATATCTCTCAATACGAGATAGTGATCAAACGACATGCCTTCATACGTGCCATGGAACGCGGAATAACACCCGACATGATAGAGGCAACACTCAAAGGCGGAACCATAAAAAGATATGGCAAGAACAACATCAAATTCAGCAAAAAATACAAACACTTCACAGTCATTTGCGTCGACGAGATCATCGGAACCAGGATAAAAATTGTCACAATTGTCAAGAGGGCACAACCATGAAAAAATGTGGAACATGTGGAAAAACAATGGAAGAAAAACAAGCACAGACACCGGAAGGAATCAGCTATCGATATTTCGCTTGCCCGTGCGGCGAGGAAATCGTCAACATGCAGCAACTCCATGACGTAGCTGAACAATACAGAACCATCAAGTTGTACCGAGCGAAAGTCACAAAATGGGGCCAAAGCCTGGGATTCCGCATTCCCAAGGACCTCGTAGAAAAATATCATTTCAAAGCCAACGATGAAGTCGCCTTAATCCCGGAGAAAAACAGCATCAAAGTGATATTATCGGAAAAGAAAGTATCTTCTTCCTAATACGTCTTCAATGAATCTTCACCGGTGCAACTGAACACTATAAAAAGAAACGGAAATCAGGCGGTATCCTGGTCAGCGGGCTCAGGCACCGACGTCTCCTCCACTACAGATCCTGACGCAGCCGTCACTTTACCATCCTTGTCCTTTTTCTCAGACTGCGGCGTCGTCACCCGATCCGCATCCTCCACCACCGAGCCGATCACCTGTTTCGCTAGAAACTCCCTAATCTCCTCCGGCTTCGTCGAATCAATCCCAAAATACTCAGGGAACAACTTCGTCGTTGTCAAAACCTCCGTCGACCCATGAGGCTTCGAAAACACCAAATGCAAATTGACGAGCTCATCGACCTCTTCATAGACCTTCTCCCCTATCATATGTCGAAGGTTCGACTGCTTCACCGGCTGATGGAACGCAATCAACGCCAACGTCTTCAACAAGTCAGCCTTGATTTCTGGCTTTGCCACCATCATGGACTGATCCGTGAACTTCTTCTTCACCTGCATCGTATACTTGTTGCCAGCCTTGACGACCTCAAGGCTCGTCTCGTCCTTACGGTCCGTATCATAAGCCTGCATCAGCGCCTCTAACGCATGCGTGACCTGCGCATGCGAAAGGCTTGTCGCAGCTTGAAGATCCTCAACGCTGACAGGTTTTCCTGCAGAGAACAAGACAGACTCCACCAGACGATTCTCACGGTTCCCCATACATTATCCTCCTAGATACACCCCAGAGTTTTAATGAAGATTTCCCCATAGGGGAAGCGTTTCTGATGCACACTAATACGCTTCTCGTAGGTTAAGAACAGAATGGAAAGAAAGATGCGGATACGTTCCTCACGTCCAGTGGACTCGCAGAGATCCTCAAATCCCAGGCTGGTCTTCCCCAGTTCTTGGATACGCTGCCAGACGATGGCGATGTCCTCCTCGAGATGATCTTCGTGAGCGGATCCACGCATGGAACTGCGGGCTTTTTCTGCAAGCTTGATGCGCTCCTCGCGTCGCAGCTCATCGAGCATCTGATGCTGCTCCGCCTCCTTACGTACCTCATCGAAGGCCTGTAGCAGCTCGATCAGGGTGACCTTGCGGCTAGCGTCACGGCGCAACGGCTCCGTGATGGGTGGCTCCGGCATCTTCATCAGCAGGTTCGTGTACGAGTATTCTTGGTCGGTGGCCATCCAGGTGCTCATGGGGATATCCTCCCAGCCGAAGCCTTGGTCCATCTGGTGCTGTTGTTGGTCGGCTTCCATGGAGACGACAAGGTGATCACTTTGCAAACGGAGAATCTTCCAAGCCATGTAGATGATGCGGCCGGCAACCATGAGGTCAATCTTCTCCTGCTTCGCCCTGGCGAGGTAGAGGCTGGAGAAGCTGACGAGGTCGATGTCCCAGGGGTTGAAATCCTGGTTAACGACGAGGTCAAAGATGAGGTAGACGCTGCGGTCGAAGACGTTGTCGATGCTGGATGGTTGAGGCATGGTCTGGGCTATAGTGAGGTATTTGTTGATTTGGCTGCTGTCGTTGTCTTCATCGATGAGTGCTTTGTGGAAAAGTAGGTGATTGACGATGTCGTTGTTAACTTCCAAGGGTTTCTACCTCCTGGTGGGCGATTTCTCCTTTGGGTCCGACGCTGTCGGGGTCGATGTTGCCGATCATTTCGCTGATGCCGTTGTCGTGCATGGTGACGCCGTAGAGATAGTCGGCTTCTTTGAGGGCGATCTTGCGGAGGCTGACGCTGATGAATTGTGAGTGTTCCGCGCGTTTCTTGATCATGCGGGAGACGACTTCGGCGTTGACGCCGTCGAGGAACATGTCGATTTCGTCGAGGACGTAGAAGGGGCTGGGGTCGTATTGTTGGATGGCGAAGATGAAGCCGAGGCTGGCGATGCTTTTTTCTCCGCCGGAGAGGGCGGCGAGCCGGAGGACTTTTTTGCCGCGGGGTCGTGCTTTGATGGTGAGGCCGCCGTCGAAGATGCTGTCTTCGTTTTCTAGGACGAGTTCGGCTTCGCCTCCTTCGGAGAGTTGGGCGTAGATGTCTTTGAAGTTGCGGTTGACTTCGTGGTAGATTTCGAAGAAGCGTTCTTTTTTCTTGGTGGTGATTTCGCCGACGAGGCTGACGAGGTTCTTTTTCTGGTCGTTGAGGCGTTTGATGTCTTCGTCGAATTTCTTTTTGCGTTCGGCCTGGTGTTCGTATTCTTCCAGGGCGCGCATGTTGACGGGTTCCAGTGATTGCATTTTCTGCTCGATGGTGAGCAGGGATTCTTTCAGGGATTCTAAGGCGGGGAATTTTTGGGTGGTGAGTTCGACTTTGTATAAGGTGATCTCGGCGTCGAGTTCTTTGATGGCGGATTCGAGGGTGGGGAGTCGGTATTGGCTGCGGGCGATGAGGTCGGCGTAGGATTCGGTTTTGGTGGAGAGGCTGTCGAGGTCGTTTTCTAGTGAGACGGATTTGCGGTAGAGGGTGTCGCGTTGGGTGGCGAGTCCTTTGGTGGTGCCGACCATTTTTTCTTCGACGGTCATGAGGGCTTTGAGGTCGTCTGCGGCTTTGGCTTTGGCGGCTTTGAGTTCGTCGAGGCTGGTCTTCAGGGTGGTAAGAGTGGTGGTGAGGTTGGTGCGTTTGTCGGTGAGTTCTTGGTTGCGGGTGTTGAGGAGTTCTTTTTTCTTCTGTAGGGTGTCGGTTTCGCTTTTGAAGGTGAGAAGTGCTTCTTGTTGACTTGTGAGGGTCTTTTCTAGGTTGCGGATCTCTTGGGCGACTTCTTTTTTGGTGTTTTTGAGGAGTTTTTTGCCTTTTTCTTCTTTGCCGGCGTCTAGTTCTGTGAGCCGTTGTTGTAGGGTGGTGACGTGGGTAGTAAGGGTGGTGTCTTCTGTGGTGAGTGTTTCTTTTTCTTTGAGTCGTGCGTCGAGGTCTTTGCGTAGGACGTCAAGCTTGCCTTGGTATTCCTTCGCGCGTACTTCGAGGCTTTTGAGTTGGGTGGCGCTGTCGCCTTGGGTGCGTGAGTCTCGGAGTGTGCTTTCCAGGTCGGTGAGTTCCTTGCGGATGGTGGCGAGTTCGGTGTGGAGTTCTTCTTGGTGGTCGATGGCGGTGCGTAGTTTCTGTCCGAGTTCGTCGAGGGCGTGTTGTTCGGCGGAGCCGAAACTGATTTTTTCGCTGGGTGGGCTGCCGCCGACCATGGCGCCGCTGGCTTCAATGAGGTCGCCTTTCATGTCGACGAGCCGTACGCCACCCATGAGCCGGCGGGCGTCGGAGAGGGTGTCGACGATGATGGTGTCGCCGAAGACGTACCAGAAGGCGCCTTTGTATTCGGCGTTGTATTTGACTAAGTCGAAGGCGAACCCGTGTGCGTGGTCGTCTTTGACGGCCATGAGTGCCTGTGCACGCGGTTTGCCGATGATCATTTTGTTGAGTGGGAGGAAGGTGGCGCGGCCGAGTTTCTTCTTGCGCAGGTAGTCGATGGCGTCGGCGGCTGCGGCGTCGTCGGTGACGACGATGGCCTGCATGCGCGGGCCGGCGGCGATCTCGAGGGCGAGTTTGAATTTGTCGTCGACGTGTGCGAGCTCTGCGATGGTGCCGCGGATGCCGGAGAGTTCTTTGGAGTCGCGGGCGCCAAGCACGGCGTTGACTGCTTGGTTGTAGTGGCCTTGGACGGATTGGGCTGCGTCGCGTTCGGCTTGGAGCCGGGCTTGTTCGCGTTGGAGTTTGGTGATAGCTTGTTCCAGGTCGGTAATCTGCTCGGAGATTTCGCATTCGTGCTTCTTTTTCTTGAGGAGTTGGGCTTCAAGGTCTTTGAGTTTCTTGCTGGATTCTTGGGTGCCTTTGGCGAGTTCCTGGGTCTGCCAGTCGATGTCTTTGAGTTCGAACTCGTACGTGGATTTGGTTTCTTGCAGCTCGGCGATCTGGTGTTCGAGGGCTTCGGTGCTTTGGCGGAGGCGGTCTTTTTTCAGTTGGAGTTCGTGGACTTGGCCTTGTTTTTCGGTGTACTCCTCGCGCATCTTGACGAGTTCTCTGGTGAGGTCCATGGAGAGGTCGTCGGACTGGGCGACTTCGTTGCGTAGGTTGGTTAGCTTGGTGTCGGTGGCCTTCTGGGTGGTTTCGGCTTCGGTGCGTTTCTCTGCAAGGGTGGTCTCTTGGGTGGTGAGTTCTGTGATCTCTTCGGCGACTTCTTCAAAGGAGCGTTCCAAGGCTGCTAATTCTTGTTTGCGCTCGGTGATCTCGTCAGAGGTGTAGTTGAGCCGTTCCTCTATCTTGATAGCCTCGGCGCGGAGGGCGTCGATCTTGGTTTTAAGCTGGCCGGCTTCTTCGCCGCCGGCGTCTGCGATCTTCTGTTCCACGTCGCGCAGTTCGGAGAGCACCTTCGCATGGTCGTCCTGCAGCTTTTGTTTGGTGTCTTCGAATTTTTTCTGCTCGGTTTCGTAGGAAGTGATCTGGCGGTTGACCTCGGCGATCTGAGATTCGACTTCTTGTTTTTTCTTGGCGGCGATCATCGCCTTGGTCTCATACAGTTTGTCTTTGAGTTCCTTGTATTGGAAGGCGGCGTCGCGATCTTTTTTGAGTTGGCGGATCTGGGTGCCGATCTCGTTGAGGATGATGTCGATGCGCTCCAGGTTCTTGTCCACATCCTCGCGTTCTTTTTCGGCCTTGGCGATATCCTCGTCAAAGGTGCTGATGCCGGCGATCTCGTCGATGATCTTGCGGCGATCCACCGAGCCCATCTCCACAAGGCTGGTGACGTCACCTTGCTTGACGATGTTGTAGCCTTCACCGGAGATCCGTGCATGCGTTAAAAGGTCGACGAACTCCGTGTAGGAGGCAGCGCGGTCGTTAATGTAATAATAGCTATAGTAATTGTCAGGGTTGTCTTTGAGCGGCGCGCGTTTGATGACGCGTGTGAGGAGGACTTCGTCTGTATCAAGAGCCATCTTCCGCTGGGAATTGTCGAACACGAGGGAGACTTTGCAGTACTTCGACGGGTTCTTCTGTTTCTTTCCACCGTTAAATATCAGGTCGGTGAGTCGTCCAGCGCGCATGACTTTGGAGCTTTTCGGCCCGAGCACGAAGAGGATCGCATCAACGATGTTGCTTTTGCCTGAGCCGTTCGGACCGGTGATCGCGGTGAAACCGGGGAAGAATGGGACCTCCAGTTTCTGGCCGAACGATTTAAAATTTTCCATCTGAACTTCTTTCAGATACACTACTCATCCCTTCCATCGATGACGTTGGTACGCTCTATTTATCCTATTCTTGACTGCATCCCAGTAGGAAGAAACGGAGAACCGTATATAAAATTTTGGAGATATTAACAGAGACAGACCTACGTTTTATAACTGAGGCTTTGCATCACCGATATGTGACCGAAATCGACGAGATGCTGAGACGTGTACGCAACGATCTTAAGAACAACAGCGATCAGTCCACCAAGCAGGGCGCCCAACGGTATTTCAAAGAACCGATAACAGTGTACGGTGTGAAGACTGGTGTCGTCAACACCATCGCGAAACGTTATCTTCCGGAAGTCAAGCGCCTCCATAAGCAGGAGTTGTTTACCCTTTGTGAGGCACTATATGCCTCCGATGTCATGGAAGAGGCGTTCGTCGCCTCCATCTGGCTGCCGAGGTTTGTTCAAACCTTTGAGAAACAGGACCTGTGGACCTTCAAACACTGGCTGGACCGCTACATCAACAACTGGGCGAAGTGCGACGGGTTCTGCAACCACACGCTGGGTGATTTCGTCGAGAAATACCCGGAGACGGTTCAGGAATTGAAACGGTGGACAATGTCGCCAAATCGTTGGGTGCGACGTGCCGCTGCTGTCACTTTAATCGTCCCGGCGAAACATGGTAAGTACCTCAAGGATGCCTTCGCGATCGCTGATAACCTGCTCGAAGACTCAGACGATATAGTTCAAAAGGGGTATGGGTGGCTTTTAAAAGAAGAGAGTCGGGCTCACCAACATGAGGTCTTCGAATATATCCTCTCTCATCGTGATGTGATGCCTCGGACCGCGCTACGCTATGCCATCGAACTGATGCCTCAAGACCTTCGTCGACAAGCTATGGAGAAAAGGAAAAAAGAAGAGTAGGAAGCCCTCCCTCGGTTATGGGAGGATCTTCACGAAGAACAGGAACACCTGGGCGTTGACTGTCTTTTGAATCGGCCCGTACTTGAAGGTGATGGTCGGTTTGCCGAACCCAAGGATCAGGCTGGAGCGGATGTAGCCGTAGTCGTAGGGGAGGATCGTTGCTTTCCCCGTGTTCTGCTTGCCCAGCAGCATGAAGCCGCCGCTGAAGGTGATCGAATAGTTCAATGTCAGGTTCCGTGGTCCGTTGTTCGTGACCTTGGCGAAGACGGTGAATGCGCCGTCGATGATGTCGTCCATGACCAGCTCAGGGCCGATGCAGTAGAGGTGGTTGTCGTTGCAGCCGATGTAGACCTTGTCGTGGGAGAGCGCTGGTGAGGAGGCGAAGTACCCGTTGCCTTTGAACGTCCAGAGTTGGGCACCTGTGTCCATGTTGAAGCAGTAGAGGGTCGTGTCTTGGCAGGTGCCGACGTAGACCTTGCCGTCGCCGACTGCAGGGCTGGCGTAGACTGCGCCGCCAAGCGTCTTGTTCCATAAGACCGCTCCGTTCGTAGCGTTGAAACAGAAGAAGCCGCCGATGGGGTTCCAGTCGACGCCGATGTAGACTTTCCCGGCGGTTACAGCAGGGGTGGAGAAGATCGCTCCCATGATGCCTGAGCCGATATCGTGCTTCCAGACCAAGGCGCCCGTATCCTCGTTGAGGCAGTAGACGTTGTGGTCCCAGCTGCCGAAGTAGACGTTGCCGTAGGCGATGACGGGCGAGGAGTAGATGATCATACCGGTGGTGTAGTTCCAGAGGGGTGCGCCGGTGCTGGCGTTGAGGCAGTACATCTTGAAGTCCATGGAGCCTATGAAGACTTTGTCGTCCGCGACGGCTGGTGAGCTCCAGATGAATCCGCTGGTGGTGTAGTTCCAGAGTTTGTCGCCTGTGGTGCCATCGAGGCAGTAGAGTTTATTGTCGCTAGAGCCGATGTAGACGCGGTTGTTGACGACGGTAGGTGAAGAGTAGACCATGCCGCCAGTGGGGGTGCTCCAGTATTTGACGCCGGAGGTGGCGTTGAAGCAGTAGACGTGGTTGTCGGTGGAGCCGATGTAGACGCGGTTTTTACTAACGGCGGGTGAGGAGTAGGTGATTGCGGCGTCGGTGGTGTAGTTCCAGACGAGGCGACCGTTGGATTCGTTGAGGCAGAAGATCTTGTGGTCGTCGTAGGAGGCGGCGTAGAGTTTGTCGCCGACGATGGCGGGTGAGGCCAGTATTTGGCCGCCTGCGGTGTAGTTCCAGAGGAGGTTGTTGGTGTCGGGTGCGCTGCCGGGAGCAATTCCGGTGTGGGAAGAGTCGAAGTGGAACATCGGCCAGTCAACACTCCCTACTATTGGTGTTGGTTGTAGTGGTGTGGGCTGGGTATGTCGGGCTGCGGCCGCTGGTAGAAGCAATGTTATGGCGATAGTCGCGGTCAGGATAGCTTTGAGACTACGTGGACGGTTTGTGGTCATTGGAAACTCCCCCTTCATTGAAGAACGATGTGCTTCAGGCTATTTAAACCATTTGTTATTATTTCATGTCATTATTATTAATAAGAATGTCTGTTTACTTCCTGGTTTTGGTTAGATGTGTGTTGTACTTATTTCTAATATTCAATATAAGTTGTCTTCTGGAGATTATAGGTGGGTGGATACTTATATGCTGGTGTGGTGCAGTGTTCAAAAAAAAGATATATATGTAGGTTATCTTTAGGATATATAGTTGATTGGTGTTTTAGCGCTCATGGGGGGGTGTCGCCGATGTTCACTGCGACGGCTGTTCCCATGAAGTGAGAGGATTGGTCAGGAAGATAGAGCCGAATGCCGGTGAAACCGACCGCCCCGGTGTATAATCGTACTATCGGGTTGCCCTTGGGGTACGGGATCTGCCCATAGAACTCACCGGTATATTCGTTGAGTCCTTGCAGACCTACCGTGTTGATCCATCCTTTCGCAGCATCAGTGTCCCCGTAGAAACTATAGTAGCCGAAGGCTAACAATGCAAAACCTCTGAGGCTGGTGAGGCGGCTCATTAATGGCATTATGTTCAGACAGTAAGGCCCGATGAGGATGCCCAACATGAATAGAAAGAGTACCTGATGTAAATAGATGAAATAGGGGAACAACTGGTCGAGGAACAACACGAAATCTTGGAGGACGGGAGTCAGAGGATTTGAGACGAAACAGTTAGTCGCTTGGCCTGCTATCAGACATAGTTGATTAGATAATCCTGACGAGTTAGATGGAGAGGTTTGTTTCTCCCAGAGGGGGGTCCATAGCCCGTTTCGTGTGATGAGGGATTGTGCACCAAGTAGACTCATCCCTTTGGGTAATAAATTGTACTTGTGAAGCTCTGCAACTGCATCAATGAAAATTGGGACGGCTTCCTCCCGGGTTGTCGCCTGATCCAATCTCGTTTTGAACTCGGTGAGATAATCCTCCAGAGCGTGGTATTGGAGGTTTGTCAGCCTGACGGTGGTGTTCCGATATCCTGGGATGCCGCACGTCTCGGTCGAGACCTCTACATAGTCAGTATCTAAAGATGCTGTGACGACGCGAACAGCAACGGTCGGTGCAAACGTCATGCCAACAAACAGAAGAATAACCCCGATGACCATGATTTTCATCAAGGGGACACCACAACAAAATACCTCTGTAGATACTTAAATCTATGTAACGGCGATAAATAAGTTAATTGTTGCACCAATACCATGTTAAATAGATTATCAAAGAAGAAGAGGAATTTCTTCCTTAGTACCCGGAGAGGTGGACACCGTTGTGCGGTCGAGGATATTCGTACTCCTTAAGAGCGAAACCCCAATGGTTCTCGACCTTCTTCAGGACCGAGTCAGTGAATGTATATTGGTCGGTATGGATGCTTTTCTGGGTGGCGATATACGCCTTGAAGGCAGCCTGCGCGTTGTCGTACCCTTGCATTTCAAGGTTCTTGTACAGGCTATGGACCGTACGCATCGGCTGTTGAACGAAGTTTTCGTAGCGGACCTCGGCGAGGTGACCATCCGGGATGAGGGCCTTGTCCGTCAGGTACTTCTTCGTCATCTGCGCATATAACTTCATCATGAGATCCTCGACCTGCTCAAGGGGTGGCGGCGTCTGGATACAGTAACGGGGGATGACGGTGCGCATGAACTTCATCATGGACATGTAGAGTTCGTAGGGGCTGCGGTAGAGGTAAATGAATCGGGCGTCCGGGAACAGCTCCAGCAGCTGCGGGATTTTACCGGTGTTATCCTGGTTCTTGAGCAGGAGCTGCTTGCCCTTATAGTAGAGGGTCGCCTTCTTCAGCATGGAAAGGTAGGTCCGTTTCCAGTCCTCCACGGTCTGCGCTGAGGCGCCCGCCATGCAGACATAATCAAAGTACTGGGCCATGTTGCGCGGGAAGCACCAGCCGTGGTAGTACGAATACGGGCTGACGGCACCAACGGCGTACTGGTCCTCTTGAGGGAGGTCCGCATCCATGTCTCCGTCGTCCATGGGCCGCTTCTTCGGGATGCTGGAGGCGACGAGGGGTTTGAAGAGTTTTTCGCCGCTGATGTACACCGTGGGGATATACGCTTGGAACGTGGAGAAGTACCCAAACTGCGGGTCGCGAGACAGGATATTGTGCATCAGCGTGCTGCCACAACGCCAATGTCCGATGATGAAGAGAGGATCCTTGGTGATCTGTGTCTCCTGGATCTTCTTGTCGTACTTCAGGCGTTCTCTGATATAAAAGGGGGTGATGACGCTGGCGAGCACCATACTATACGTCAGCCTCGGGAGGTACCGGGGGCTAACGCGGAAGTGGTTTTCTGCGAGAAGTCTAAGGATGTTTGGCAAGGAGTACCCCGGCAGCGGGGTGTTCTTCACCATCAGGGTGGTTTCCTTCAAATTAAATTCCACTTTTCAAGATACTCACTGATAGTATATAAAAGGTCCGTGACGTTCTTCGACAAACGCCGATATTATTTTTTCTTCAGTATCGCCAGACCACCCGCAATCAACGACAACGCCGCAGAAATGAAGAACAGCAACGCCAGACTGCGCATGAAGATCGGGGCGAACACCGAGGAAAACGTCGAGAAATCCACCCCCGGCGGCGTGATGCCGAGGAACACGGAGAACAACGCCGCGGTCGCCGGCACCTTGCTGAGCACCGTGCCTGCGAAGTTGACCTCCAAGGCAACGATGAGGATCGCGAAGTACACCGTCATGCTCACCGACTGGGCCACATTCTGCATCGTGGCACGCATCCCTGACGCCGCCCCGCGGTCTTTGGCAGGGGCACTCGACATCACCAGCGAGGTGTTCGGTGCGACAAACATACCGGCGCCAATCCCCTGGAAAAAGATCGCGACCGCAAGGTACACATACGACACGTTGAACGGCATCAGCGCCATCCATACGAACGACACCGCGATAATCAGGCTGCCCACCGCCATGAACAAACGCTGCCCGTACCGATCGGACAACACACCGCTGAGCGGCCCCATTAACAACACTCCAATGGTCATCGGCAGCATGTAAATCCCCGCCCAGAACGGCGTCACCTCCAGAGAATATCCGTGCAGCGGCAGCCAAATGCCCTGCAACCAGATGACCAACATAAACAACAACCCGCCACGAGCAACGGCGGAAACAAACAGAGAACTGATGCCAGCGCTGAATTCCCGATTACGGAACAATGACAGTTTGAACATCGGATGCGATACCCGCTGCTCAACAAAAATAAACACGGCAAGCAAGAAAAACCCTAGGACCAACGCACAAATCACCCATGGATTCAGATACCCGAGATCAGAGCCCCCATACGGGACCAGAACATACGTCAGACCGATGAGGATGAGGGTCAGCCCAACGCCAAACGTGATATTGCCCATCCAGTCAATGTGGGCTGAACGGTCGGCGTCTCCTAGCTCCTTGAGGTTGATGCTAGCCCAGACGTACCCGATGATCGCGAACGGTACCGTGACCCAGAAGATGTACTCCCAGCCATAAGGCGCAATCAAGCCGCCCATGATCAGGCCGATGAACTGGCCGGCGAGGAATGAAATCTGGTTAATACCCAACGCCTTCCCTCGCTCTTTTGGCTCAAAGGCATCGGTGATAATCGCGGCACTGTTCGCAAACAAGAAGGCGCCACCAAGCCCCTGCAACAACCGGAAAAGAATCAACTCAAGGATGTTCTGAGACAAGGCGCAAGCGATCGTCCCGATGATGAAAATGAGGAACCCTAGTTTATACAGCCGCACTCGGCCGAATATATCAGAAAACCGACCTATCGTGACGAGCACGACCGCCGTGATTAACGCATACCCGATGACCGTCCATAACAGGAAAGGGAAGTTCGCCGGATCACCCGGATTGATATGCAATCCACGGAAAATATCAGGCAGCGAAATGAGTACAATCGTCATATCGATGGCAGCGATGAGTGCGCCAAACGACGTGTTGGTCAACACCGTCCATTTGTAGTGAACCATGAAGACACCCTAGGATACATTATAGCAATTCTGAAGAGTTACAGCCGGTAATCCCGATTACTTCTTATAATTTTGGATATTTGAACATGGGTTATTCCCGCTACTTCGACAGCCGCATGAACACCCCCGATCAAGCGAATGTACCGCCCGGTGAAGAAGTCATCCTCCGTCCTTTTATATTTTCTCGTGTCATAAGTTGAAAATAAAAAATAGAGGGGTCGGGTGTAAAGAAGGCTGCCACCCGACTCAGGGAGGGCATATGAAGGCTAGCAGCACATGGAGGGAATGCGGTAGACTACCCCGTTGATTGAGGTAAGCATCAGCATCATTCCGTCGCAACTGAGCATACCGTCAACAGTGATTACATTCCCGACATTTTTCCGCAGGTCCTTACCCATTTCCTTCAGTACCTTGTCTGGTTTATGGTCCCCTACGGTGCTGAGGCAACAGCAGGGGGAGTAGTCGAGAACGGTGGATCCTATTTTGTAGTGCGTCCCATCATAGGTGAGTGTGCCGGTGATTTCTGTCATGCTCATTTGGGAGCAGTTCATCATGCCGCCGCTCATATTGCAGCTCTGGTTGTCCATCATTGTGCATGACATAGTCGTGGTCGGGGTTAGTGCATCGGCCAAGATGGCGGTCGCCCCAATACCAGGGAGGAGGAGCAGGGCGATCGCCATGATTGCCTCAGTTATTTTCTTCATAGTCGTTTGTCACCTCATTGATGGGTTATTCGAACATGAATTGCTTCGCGAGGAGATCCGCTGTTCTGATACTGACGTTGCCGTTGGTTGTGGTCATGGGCAGGTAGCTTGGCCAGCAGCCGCCCGGTGTATTTTCTGTCCCGAGGCTGCTGATGGCGAATTCGCGTCCGCAGTTGAGGCAGTGCATACGGTCGCCGATTTGTCGGTAGCCTTTCTTGGCGGCGTAACAGACGTCACAGGCGTCGAGGGCGCCACGGACGGTGCCTTGGCCGTCTTTGACGAGGAAATAACGGATAGCGACCCCGCCAGAGTCATACGTATAATACGTGGTAGTCGTCGTGATGTTCCCGATGGGGATAAGGACATCGCCACTTTGGCTGGCGATGATTTGTTGCGGGGGCGTGGCTGAGGTGGGAGTATGGAGCATGGTCATAATGGTGTAGACTCCCACGAGACAGATCATGATAATACCTGCTAGCAATGCGAGACGTATGTTTTTGTTCATGAGCTCACTCCTTTTTTTTCGATGCGGATGTCGGAGGCGATGCGGCCGTCGATGAGTCTGACGAGCCGGTCTCCGAGCCGTCCAATGTCCTCGTTGTGAGTGACAAGAATAATGGTATGCCCTTCCTCTCGGAGCTCTTGTATGAGTCGCAGGACGATGTCGCCGTTTTTTTGATCGAGGTTACCGGTGGGTTCGTCAGCGAGGAGGATTTTGGGGTCGTTGATGAGTGCGCGGGCGATGCAGACGCGTTGTTGTTCACCTCCGCTGAGGTGGGCGGGGACGTGGTGGAGGCGATGTGCGAGGCCGACGCGGTGGAGAACGTCGATAGCTTTTTGCTCATTGATGGTCTTGTGGTAGTATTGGGCGAGCATGACGTTCTCCAAGCTGGTGAGGTAGGGGACGAGGTGGTATTGTTGGAAGATGAGGCCGATTTGGTTGCGGCGGAAGCAGGTGAGCTGTTGTGCGGTGATGGTAGTGATGTCGGTGCCATTGATAGTGACGGTTCCGGTAGTTGGTATGTCCAGGCAGCCTAGGATGTTGAGCAGCGTGGTTTTCCCTGATCCGGAGGGCCCCATGATCGAGGTCCATTCTCCTTTGTGGAAGTTGAGAGTGAGGTTGTCGATGGCTCTGGTGGTGGCGTCGTATTGTTTGGTGAGGTTGCGTAGGGTGATGAGTGAGTCGTTCATGGTGGTTATTCACCTCTGAGGACGATGGCGGGTTCGACGTGGATGGCGCGGCGGACGGGGATGATGGAGGAGAGGAGGGTGACGCCGATGGCGAGGCCGATGGCGATGGGGAGGACTTCGAGGTGGGGTGAGATGGTGACGGAGAAGACGGAGAGGCCGATGAGGTGGGCGAGGAGGAGGCCGGCGAGGTAGCCGATGAGGCCTCCGATGATGCCGATGATGGCGGCTTCGGAGAGGAAGAGGGCGGTGATCTGGTGGTTTTCTGCCCCAACGCTTTTCATGAGGCCGATTTCTTTTTGTCGTTCGATGACGCCGGTGATCATAGTGGTCATGACGCCGAGGGCTGAGGCGAAGAGTGCGACGGCGGTGACAAGGAACATCATGCTGCGGATGCGGGTGAGGAGGTCCATTTCGACGTTGACGAGTTGTTTGACGGATTTGGCGTCGACGCCGGGGATGGCGGTGGTGATTTCGGCGGCGAAGGTGTCGACGGGGCAGGCGTTGCAGAGGGCGGAGACTTGGATGGTGTGTATTTTTCCGGGTCGGTTGGTGAGGGTTTGGGCGACGGGGAGGTTGACAAAGATTTGGTTGTCTTCGTTACCGTTAGTGGTGATGATGCCAAGGACGGTGAGGTTGATGCTGGTTTTTGGGGTGGTTTGGTCTTGGTAGGTGATGGTGAAGGTTTGGCCGATGGTGAGGTTCAGGGTGGTGGCGACGGTGGTGCCGATCATGGCGTTGGTGGTGTCGTTGGGGTCGGTGATCCAGCCACCATTGAGGTGCCACCAGGGGCTGATCTGGCGGACGCCGGTGGTGAAGGTGGGGAGGTCATGGGGTGAGTAGGGGGTGGTGATGTCGAGTGTTTTGTTGAAGTAGGTGCCGGTGAGGACGATTTGTTGGTGGGTGGTGGGTGTGGTGGCGGTGACGACTTGGTAGAGGTAGGGTGCGAAGCCGAGGACGTTGTTGCGCCAGTAGATGGTTTTGATTTTCCAGAGGTCGCTTTCGTTGATGTAGCGTTGGTCGGTGACGGTTCCGATGTCGACGCCGGGGAAGCCGACGGGGATGGTGTCGGTGTGTGGTGTGACGAGGAGGTTGGCGCCGTATTTGCTGAATTGGAGGCTGACTTTGTCGGTGACGTCGTAGGAGATGTTGAGGAGGGCGGTGGCGGTGGAGGCGCCGATGACGACGGCGAGGATGGCGAGTATGATTTTGGTTTTGCGTTTGCGTAGGGATTTGGAGAGGATGCGGGTGAACATGGTTGGTGGACCTCTAAACTTACCAATCGGTAAGTATATATACGCCGCGCTGCTATTTATAGTTTATGGCAACCAAGGCTTTCAAAGCCCCCTGCGAGGTCATCGTCTGGGATATCCTCCCCGTCATCCGCAAGGAACTAGCCAAGACACTGATTGAAAAGCACGGGTTCACTCAGCGCAAGGCGGCAGCCCAACTCGGATTGACAGAGGCGACCGTCTCACGCTACATCTCCGGCAAACGAGGACAGACCGATCTCCTAAAGAACTTGAACGGCAAATTCACCAAGACGTTGAACGCCGCCGCAGAGAACATCGTCAAGGGTGATACCCAGACGGTCATTCTCGAGACCTGCCGACTCTGCCACCTCCTGCAGGACGCCGGCGCGCTCGGCCACGTCGCTGAATAATAATAGAGTTGAGACTCTGCGGTTCTTGACCGTTTAAGAATCCCGATTCCAGGATCACAAAATAAGCGTGGACCACGCCCTTCTTCAAAGACATATTGCCAACTAAAATTTTTTTTATGGCGGTCGTAAGGTTCCGGCGAACACCTGCCATGCTAACAGTGATTTCGCTACAAGACTGAGGACGATGTACATTCGCTCCCCGTAGAGATAATCCCGCCATTTCCACACCTTCTTGTACTGCAGGACCATGTTGATGGCGAATAGATTGAAGAAGATGGCGATGGAGACGTAGATGCCGATGACGAAATCAGGGACTTTTCCTCCAGATGCAGTCACTGCGGCAATCAAGGAGATGAAGATGACGACCCAGGGGACGAACCCAGCGATGCAGCCGATGATGTACGACGTCCAGTTCGTCTTCGTCGTCGTCTGGTTATGCAGCTCCATCATCAGCCCCATGAGGTTCATCACCGCAGTGAGGGTGAACAGGGCCATGAGGGTGCCAAGATCGTAGATGCTGGTGAGCATCGCGATGATCACGATCATCAGCGAAGCACTCATGGAATACTCGTACCAGCGGGCGGGGTTGATGTGATGCTTCAACTTCTCGACGTACCAACGGTAGAGAAAAGTGGACAAGAGGAAATGGAACGTGGCGGAGATGAAGAGGAAGAGCGCGACGAGCGGTCCGATGCGGACGTCAACAAGCGTATGTGACACAGGACCAATAGTCTTCGTCGTGACGTTGAAAAACGGATACGAATATGTAATAGGCAGGGTGAACGCATTGCTCAGAATCAACATCAGCAATCCTTGGAGTAGGTGCAGGACACCCATAGCCGCGTTGAAGGTCCGCAACTTCTTGAAACGAGTGTCATCCTGTGTGAAACACAGGATCTTCGATGGATCGCACACCCCGGGGAACAAGAACATGCCCGTTGTATGGCAGTTCGGACACGTCAGATGCATCTGCTGCCCGCCCTGCCCTTTCACGGTTACAGCATAGCCGCACGTCGGACATTTGACCTGCATCTCAAGAACATCTCCCTGACCCTTCTCCATGCCTCTCGATAGCACGCAGCGGGTTTATTTTCTTTACGGACGCCTTTCCATTACATCCATCAAACAATCCTTCTTCCTCCTGTAAAAAACCGGTAAATAGCCCCCCGATAGGACAGCAAATTTATATCAGGAGTAGTCCTTATTATTTCCTATGAAACGACACATGTTGCTCACTTGTGTTTTATTATGCTGCTTCCTGCTCGAATTCCCTAGCGCCCTTGCCCACGTCCCCTATCTTGAGAAGACCGACTTGACGGTTGCTCAGCCATTCGTGGTGCACCATTCAATCACCCAGTCGAAGGCCGTCTACGCATGGTTGGACACCGACTTCGTCCACCCATGCACCGACATCGATGTGTACACGTTCAGCATCCATCGATCACTGAAAGTCCACCTCGAAGTCATCGTACCGGTCTGCAACGGGTTCTACGCCAATTTCACCCCTTGGTTCGCCCTCGTGGGACCGGGTCTTCCACCGCCGAACCAGACGCTGCCCTTTGACCTTCCCCAGGGGGATGGCGCCCTTGTGTTCCAGGACGTCGCCCCAGGCCAACCGCGCCATCAGTTCTTCGAGCCGTTCGGCGGAAAATGGTACTACCAAGGACCCGTCTTTGAAAAGAAAATGAACACAACAGGGACCTACTACGTGTACTACTGGGACCATTACCAGAAGGGTGGTGATTACGTCGCTGTCCTTGGGTACACCGAGGTGTTCTACCCCCTGGACATCGTGCACTCCATCATCAACGTCCCCATCATCCGCCACAACGGCGAACTACACCTGCCCCAGAATTTCTCAATGACATAAAGGATCTCGCATCGAGAGTACCTGCACCTGTTCAAAACGCTCGACGACCTGATAGACATCTACAATGATAGCGAACACAGCACAAGTAGGGTCAGCGAGAAACCCGTTCAGGGTAGGATGCCGGGAACGCAACAACGCCTTGACAGACTCAACCTGCATGGTTTCCTCCTGTGCAATCCCAAGAGCGGTGATGGTTATCGCGTACGCAAGGTCCGACTGGTTGTTTTGCCGGTTATCGATGAGCAAGGCGACACGCTGGTTTTTTCGAAGATTCATGTACTTCTGGGTGTTACGTTTCGTTGCGAAAAAAAGACGACGAAGGTCGGGGGATTCGGCGAATGATACTAGGGTTGTATACGGTTGACTGTCTGATGCCGTGGCAAGAACCGCGAACCGTTGCGAACAACAGAAAGCCCTGATGCGTTCAGTCAAGAGCTGCTTCTTTGCGTCTTTGCTTGTAGTCACCGAATCATCACCGTCTTCTCTGCCAGGAATACCCCCTTTGCTTGATATGGATTTGCCTAGAAGAGAACCAATCAGTCACACTAAAACGATAAATAGCAATTCATACTATAATCGGACTGATGACGGAAACCGTGCTATATGCCGTTCTGAAGAAGATTGACGCCGTTGAACTCCGCCGCTACCCCCAGGTCATCTTCGCGGTCACCGACAACGACGAGTACGATTCAGGCTTCAACCGCCTTTTCCAGTACATTACCGGAGCCAATAAGACCAAAAAGAGCATCGCCATGACCGCGCCCGTGGTCACTTCTGAGAAGATCGCGATGACCGCCCCGGTGGTCACCCACGGCGATTATATGGCATTCGCCCTCCCCGCGTCTTATACAAAAGACACAGTCCCTATACCGACGAACCCTGCCGTCCGCATCGAGATCCAACCTGAGAGAACCATGGCCGCAATCCGTTTCAGCGGGCATACCCCGAACCTCAAAATACAGAAACAGACGCAAACGCTTCACACCTCTCTACAGCAGCACAAGATCTCGGTGAAAGGCGAGCCAGTCCTCATGCGCTACAACAGCCCGTTCACCCCAGGATTCCTGCGCAGAAACGAAGTCGCCGTGGAAGTCGCGGACGTACAGTAAACTGCTTGTCACACAGGCGTGCGTCTCGGATGCCAGTCGACATCCCAGGTCCGCAGACCTAGCACCGGCGTCGTCCCCAAGATGCGATGCGGGAGCCCATGCGGCCAATCAGACCAGTAGTTACTCCGCCAAGTGTTATGCGAGGCGTGCTCAAAACGCGCCTGCACGTCGTTGTTCATGAAGTCATTGGAGAAAATCTTGCAATCCTTCGACTGCCTCAACAGGAATCCATAACTGTTATTGGAAAGGATATTATGAGTGATGAACGCATCGTCGCAGGAGCCATGAAACAGGATGCCGTCACCACCGTTGTTCGCAATCATATTAGTCTCTATCGTCGCCTTCATGCAGGCCTCAAATTCGATGCCATGCAGACGATTACCCGAAATAATGTTCTCAAGAATATGATTGCCGTCAACCCAGGTTGAGAAAATGCCGACGCTGCAATTGACAATCGTATTGCCTTTAACAGTGTTCCAGGTCGCACCAAAACCACAGTTGAGGTATAACCCGACATCACAGTCCCGAAGGACGCAGTTTTCAATCGTCATGTTCGCCATCAGCGACAACGTCCGAATCCCTGAATCCAACCGATTCACCCCACTGTTGCGGACCGTCAACCCCGAGATGCGTACGCCTGGAGCCTTGATGTAGATGACATCACCAGCCCCCTGACCGTCGACGATAGTAGACTGGGCATTCTCACCGTCAATGTTCACCGACTTGTTCAACACGAGATGTTCATGGTAGGTGCCATTACGTACATATACAGTCCAGCCGTCGTACGACACGTTGACCGCATCCATGATATGCTCGTAGGGATGCTGTGGTGAACCATCCCACGGCCCCATCGTATTGTCACCATCGACATAGAGGATGGAGAAATGGCCGTAGACACCTTGGAAGAGGATGGGCATTTCTTCGATGCCGCACTCGCCGTACGCAATCCGACACCACCCATTCTCACCAAAGTTAGTACCCCAGCTATTCTTGACGATCCAATAACCTCCAGAAGGGATACGAGGATCATCTTGGTACCCAACTAGACACATAAGATGCAGAGCAACGGACTTACCCCAGACATGCCGGTAGACCCCACCCGGGTAGTAATCGAAATCCTTGTACACATGGAAAAGCGTCGGGACCGGGCCATTGGAGACGATCGCCTGCTTGATCGCCGTGATGTTATTGGCGGGCAGGTAACTCCAGCTGCTGATCTTGACGGTGCGGTTCTGCCAGTTCGGCGCAGTCGTGTTCAATGGATACATCCGCGCGACAGTGTCATGGGGATACGGCCAGCAGGCCTCATCCGGCACACCGTAGTTCACGAGGAAATTGGAATCATTCTCCGGGAAGCTGCCCCAATTAAGGTTGCCGCCGCTCCAGAAGTATAGGTGGGCTTCGGAAAGGTCGCAACCGAAGGGATAGCCGACCGCTTTTTGGACCATTGTTTCAACAGCGGCGACCAACGCAAAGGTCTCACAACTGTGGTACGGGCCCTGCGAACGGATCGGGGTCGTGAAGTCCAAACCGTTGATGTCCCGCCATGAGAAATACGAAGGAAGACCGGTAGTTTTTGGCTGAGGAGACTGCCAAGTGGTGACAGCGGTCATACCCAGGGTAGGAAGAACACCCATGAGGAGTACCGTCAGAAGAAGCACTAGGAGTGAAGGAAACGAATGGCGCATAGGGAATTCTCATATTTTATCTATCTTGCGCTATTTAATACCTTTTCTACTGAATTGTCTTTAGGAAGAGGACCATTGAGGTGTTGCCCTGGATCCCGAGGTGAGATATTACTTGTGGCATAGGGGTTGTTGTCTTTGAGTGGAAACCATAACCCTTCTGAATAGTCAGAATAGATAATATGGATTGCCACATGAGATAATACTGAGTAAGAGCAACATCCCCAAATCCCTTTTTGTTAAAAATAAAGAACGAGCGGATTGGGCAAGATAAATAATTGTATTGTCCAGTCAAGATGATGTGCAAGGTCGCCATTAACTAGTTCTTCCACTAACGGTACGATATTGCTTGGAAGCCGTATTGACTCGATAACAGGTGTTCACAGGATGAATGTATTCTTGTACTAACTAGATATAAGAATACTTTATAGTTCATTTAGGATGTTGGAATAAACGGTCCTACGTTGGACATCTTCGTTGTTTTTAATTAAATCAAATAAAGCTTCTCTGAAGGTTGGGATTAATAATTTTTCCTTCCATTCTTCATATTCTTTGTTTTGCATGACATTTTTTAAAAAAAACAATGATAACAATGTTTTAATGATGTTTATTCTAATCACGATGATATTTGCATTCTTTTCTTCCGCGATTCCTACTCTAATATTTTTATGATCGTTACTCAAATAACACCATTGTTCACTCACCGATAAAAGAGCTATCGCTTTATGGCGTTTGTCGGATATTTGAATTTTTGTCTTGGATGCATTCAGGAATCGTAGATTGTTTAACGGTATTCCATTACCCAAGAATCTGTATCTCTGAAGATCGTTGTAAACTAATAATTTTGCTTCTTTTTTTGTTGTTAGATTTGAAAAGTCAAAATAATTTGCCGATTGCAGAGAGGCTTTTATACAATCAAAATCGGCTGGGTCAAATGAATAAGACTTTTTTTCGTGATATCCTAATAGAATCAGTAATCCTTGACTGGAAAAGAAATTTAATAAATCATTACTCCAATTCTCTTTTTCCCATTTTCTAACTAACTCTATTGATCTAGACGAGAACAATGCTTTTGCTATATTTGGGGTATCAATAAATAAATTCCATAAGAGAAAGAAGCTTTCTTCGGACGAGGCCATATCTAATAATTTAAACCAAGTTTCAAATGAAATGTTTTGGATGATCTTTTTCCGAACGACATCATTGTTTCTAAGGCGGTGACTAAGGAAATTGTTTAAAATATTAACTTGATTATATTCTTGAGTTATGTCTTTTGAAAGAATAACTGAATCGAGAGGCATGACAGAAATTTTCCTTAAGAACTCATCTGCTAATCGAAAATTGGTTTGCATAAGATTC
>Ga0326726_10000299_pt1 | contig 47338 bp, 41 predicted proteins | sample MHFenrmetagenome_2_FD_207603 | JGI IMG/M metagenome (GOLD analysis project Ga0326726, IMG submission 207603) | Lab enriched peat soil microbial communities from Michigan Hollow, Ithaca, NY, United States - MHF15MN | ecosystem: Environmental > Terrestrial > Soil > Wetlands > Peat | place: USA... | reverse complement strand
CGAGATGCTGTCCTCGGTCGATCAACTCCCTGCACCGAAGGCGGACCTCGAACGCGCAATCCTCTTCGTGGTCCTTGAGGCGTCGCAGGAACAGCTCGAGGTGCTGCGCACGGGGTACTGCTCGCTCGCGGACTTTGTTCCCGCGAACATCGCCGCACTACGCGTGGGAGCGCTAGCGGAAGGCGTGCAGGCCGTCGATGAAGCGGCGTACCTTGCTCTTGTCGCCCAGCGGCGTGCCGTGGTTGTCCCAGAACTCGAGGCGCACGCCGGTGCCGGTCTGCACGTCCACCGTGATCTCGGCAACGGCCCGCACATCATTCGGCTTCTCGACCCCCGGCCAGCCGCGATACCAGACCCCGTCGGCAGCCATCGGATCGCCGCCGTTCCAGTCCTCGCTGTAGCGGTGGTTGTACCAGACGACCCTGGCCAGCTCCTGCTTGCGATCGTAGGCGAACGAGTAGAGCGGCTCGAAGGTCTCCTTGTCGATGTAGAGGTCCCGGTGATGGTAGGAGTGGTCCGCACTCCTGGGAGTGAGTCGCACGATGTAGGCGTGGCGTAGCTCCCAGCGGTCGCTCGCGAACGAGAATCCGGAAGGACCGAAGTCGTATTTCTCGCCGTACGGGTAGGCGAGTGACTTGCTGTTCATGGGCGCAAGCACGGCCACCTCGCCGAGGCACGTCCGATCGTACTGCTGCGGGACGACATCGAGGAGAAGGCTGCCGGCTTCGCCGAGCGTGTGGCCCTTCCCGAAGTTGGCGTCGATGTCTTGCACGCTGATGACCCGGCGCGGCTTCCGTTCGCTCGGGACGAACACCCAGAGGTCATCGCCTTGCGCTCGATCGAGCGGGCCGTCGGCGGACGCGTAGTGGTAACGCGTGAGAGTGCTTCGACGATCGTGAGGCTGGACGACCTCAGCGACGGAGACGTAGACGAGACGCTCGTCGGGGAAGATGTCTCCATGCTGATCGGCGTACTCGGGCTCCGTGCGCTCCTTCAAGAACACGAGCTTCGCGGTTCCGCGACGCCGCAGAGCCACTTGCTCCTTGCCGCGATGCCAGCCGGTGAACGACCAGGTCGACTGATGACCGTCACCCTCCCAGCGTTTGACGAGGTTCCAGAGGATCCTCTGGCCGGCGTCCGGATCGGCCTTGCAATCGATGTCTGTATCGAAGGGGTAGCCCGCCGTGTAGTTCTCGAGTGACCCATCCGCGCCGAGCCTCGCCTGGCCCTTGAACTTCTCCGTTGCGCGACGATATGAGTCGGCGACTCCGTACTGTCGGAACGGTGGACCGATCTCGAGCGCCATGCGCTCGAAGAAGAAGTAACGCCGCTGTTCCCAGAGAGGCGGAGGCAAATAGCTCTCGAGCTTGTCCAACTGCTCGAAGGAGATCACGTCCCCTTCCTTGAACGGACCGAGTGGCACGGCGTCCTCGGCCGAGGCCACCGAGGGCCACAGGATCGTGAGCGCGAGCGCGAGCGCGAGCTTCACCCGAGTCCTCCGCAAAGGGGAGTGGCTGCTAGAGTCGCTCCGTGACGAACTGAGCTTCCCCCGATGTGTCGACGGGCTCGCAGTGTCGCGCTCGGGGTTCTACGCGTGGCGAGCTCGACCGGAAGCGCCACGCGTGCTGGAGAGTGCGAGGCTCGCGACGGAGACGCGGCGATTCACGCGGAGAGCCAGGGCCGCTACGGGAGCCCGCGAGTGGATGCGGAGCTGCGAGCGAGAAGCACTCGCTTCCGATCGCACCTAACGTGCTCGCGCGGAAGTTCAGACGGATGATCTCTGGGCCGGTCTGGGCCGGTCACCCCTGCTAAGCAGCAGGTCGTGCGTTCGAATCGCGCCGGGGACGCCTGCAAGATCGAAGGCCCTATCGGGAATCACCCCGGCGCCGACATGCCAGGTTGGCGTGCATTTTGTTTGCAGCGGCAGACAGGCTTCTTCAGTCGGCGCCCTCCGCCTTCGAGGACGCCAGTCGGAGCGCGCAAGTGACTCGCGTTCTTCCCGGCGCGTGCGCCGATTCGCTCCGGCTGTGCGATGGGAGTATCGTCGCGGGACAACTCCACGAGAGAGGTGAAGACCACCATGCACGTCGGCCTCCAGCTCGTTCTCCAGAACTACCTCGAGACCACCACCGACGAGCACGTGCTCGAGCTCGAGTACCGGCTCGCCGAGCTCGCGGAGCCGCTCGGGTTCGACTCGATCTGGTGCGTCGAGCACCACTTCGACTGGTACTCGATGGGACCGGATACGCCGCAGATCCTCGCGTACCTGGCCGGACGCACGCAGCGCATCAAGCTCGCGACCGGCGCGGTGATCCTGCCCTGGAACTCGCCGCTGCGCGTGGTCGAGAAGATGATCCTGCTCGACTACCAATCGAAGGGCCGCGCCGTCTTCGGCATGGGGCACGGGCTCGCGCGCATGGAGTACGACGGCTTCCAGATCGACATGAACGAGGCGCGCGACCGCTTCGCCGAGTCAGCGCGCATGATCCTCGCCGGCCTGGAGACAGGCATCGTGCGCGGTGACGGCCCGTACTACCCGCAGAAGCCGATCCAGGTGCGCCCGAAGCCGCGCGGCTCGTGGAAGGACCGAACTTACATGGTCGCGATGTCGCCGCACTCGACGCCACTCTGCGCGGAGCTCGGCGCGAAGCCGATGGTGTTCGTACAGAAACCCTGGGAGGAAACGAAGGAGCACATCGCGCTGTTCAACACCTCTTGGGCGAAGCATCACAAGACGCCGCCGCCGGCGCCCACCTTCGCGGAGTTCCTGGTCTGCTCCGAGAGCGCGACCGAGGCGCGCGATCTCGCACACGAGCATGTCGCGAACTACTACCAATCCGTCGTGACTCACTACGAGTTCACCAAGGTCGAGAACTTCCAGAAGAAGGGTTACTCGTCGTACGCGGAGCAGGCCGCGGCGCTCGGCGCGTACGGGGTCGACAACGCGGCGAAGGGCTTCGTCGAGATCAACGCGTACGGCACGCCCGCACAGATCCTCGAGAAGCTGCGAGCGCGGCGCGAGCTGATCGGTGACTTCAATCTCTCGATCGTCCCCACCTTCGGTGGGCTGCCCGACGCGGCGGCAGAGAAGAGCTTGCGCCTGCTCGCGGAGGCCGTGCTCCCCGTCGTTCGGAGCTGGTAGCCACACCGGGACGGAGACCGCGCCCGAGACACTGCGCGCTGCCCGAAGCCAGGAGGGGCGTGCCGAGCTGCCTCAGGGCAAAGCGCTCTGACACACTTGCGCGATGCCTGGCGCGGCTCCGGCGAGTGACAAATCGACTCACAAGGCACGCACTTGGTCAAGGCGATCGGACTCACCTGTGATGCGAGAGACCACTCTTCCGGTGCCGGCCCCTGTATCTCCGGTGCCCGAGACCGGAGACATCCGTCCCTAGATGGGAGGATTCAGTGCGACATAGCGACCGCTGCGGGCCAGAGAGTCTCGTGCTGTCGGGCGACACCACGGTGCAAGCCAAGGCTTCGACCTGGCCGCGGGCCGGGCGGACCCCTCCCCCTCGTGTCGAGATCGACGTACTCGGATCGTGGCCCCTCGGCACCCCCAGGCCACTCACTGTATTTCTACCCCGGATCGAGTTTTCGAGAGACTCGCAATCCAATGTCTCGCGCGCTACGTAACTCACTGGGTTTCGTGAAAGTCCACAAACACGGGAGTTATCCATGGGGACTCAGTCCTGGTGCCTCGCGCGCCCGCGGTTCCAGCTTGTCGCGCTGCTCTTCGCGATGAGCACGGTGGCCTGCACACACAACATGGAAGTGAAGAACCTCCATGACTACTCGTACACCGCGAGCGCACCGCGCTCGCTGAAGCTCTCGCTCGAACGCGTCCCGCCGGAAGAGACCGCGCGGGCCCTGGCGACGGCGGTGAAGGACGGTCTCGCGGCCCACTCGTCGGTCGAGCGCGTGACCGTCGCAGACATGGCGCCGCCCGACTTTCATCCGGACTACGTCGTCAGCGTTCAGCCGACGACGAAGTTCACGGGCTCCGGCTGGAACTACCTCATCTCGTTCCCCGGCTTCCTGATCTTCACTCACGCCTGGAATGGTTATGTCTACGGCGCGCAGACCTCGACGGAGATCGAGATCCGGCGACCGGACGCGAGCGAAGTGCTCGCGTCGCAAACCCTGGAAACCGACTGGAACTTCCGACACTGCGACTTCGGGCGCGGCGCATGGACGTCCAGTGGCTGGTACACGCCGGGCTACGGCGGCCTGAACCTGATCATCGGCTTCTTCATGATCCGCTACGACGACGACGCAACCGCTCCTCTGCTCTTGGCCGTGCACGACCCTTATGGGCAGTTCATCGCGAATCACGTGGTCGAGCTCGCGGCATCGGCCGATGCGAAGGCCGCGCCCCCAGGCGCACCTCCGGCCGAGGCGCCGCTCCGGAGTGACCCCCTTCCATCGGCCGGGACGGTCCAACCGTCGGCGCCGCCCCCGGCCCAATAGCCGCCGGCACGAGCCGCGCTGCGGGCAACGGTGGGCGCGTGAGGGACTCCGGATCAGGAAGGGAGCTCGTCCATCGTAGCCGCGCGCGCCCACCGCGCCTCTGTCGCGTGACCGGATCGCAGGCCCCGGTCGCGCGACAGTCTAGGACTCGAGCAGCCGCGCGAAGTTGGGGATTTCGTGGGATTCAATCCGGGCGCGCGGCTCGTCAGCGTCGGAATTGCTGCTATCCCTCCTCGGGGCCGGGCATCCGCGCGCGAGGATCCGTGAAGAGCGTCCAGGCGATCGTCGACCATTCGAAGCTCAACGACGTGCGGGCGTCCCTCGCACGCGCGGGGGTCGACGGCATGACGATCACCGACGTTCGCGGATACGAGCGAGAGGCCGGCCGCGAAAACAAGCTTCAGCTCGTCCCGAAGCTGAAGATCCAGATCGTCGTCGAGGACGGTCGGGTGCCCGCGCTGGTCGAAGAGCTCGTGCGCGCGACACGCACCGGACGGCTCGGCGACGGGAAGATCTTCGTGCTGCCGGTCGACGATGCCGTGCGCATTCGAACCAGCGAACGGGGCAGAGACGCGCTCTGACTCGGGTCTCGCGTTTCTTCGAGTCTCTCGCGCGCGCAGCGTGGCGGTATAGTGCCGCCCGTGCAGAAGCGCCGCCTCGCAAGACTCGCTCTCGGGCTCGCGCTGTGTCTCGGCGCTTGCTCGCGCGAGCGCGCGTTCGCACCCGCGCCGTACGACACCGGCTTCCGCGGCCCGGGTCGGCTCGTGATCCTGTTCGAGAACGCGGATCCCGCCGTGCCGCGCGTGCTCGTCGTGCACGATCGCGACGGCGCGCGCGCGATCCGGGTCGACAACGCGCGCGCGGCGCGCTGGATCTCGAAGAGCGCGCTGCTCGTGAGTCAGGAGCTCGCGCCCACCGAGGAGTACGGCCTGCCGAGCACGCAGCTGCTGCGCGTCGACTTGGAGTCGGGCGCGATCGAGCCGTTCGCGTCGGCCGCGCGCTGGTTCGACGCCGAGCCCGATCCCCGCGGCGAGCGACTCGCAGCGGGCGTGGAGGTCGACGACCAGGGCGCGAGTGAGCTCGTGCTCTTCTCACTCGCCTCGCGCGGCGAGAAGCCCCTCGCCGACGCACCGCGCGCGCTCGATCGACCGCGCTGGAGCCCCGACGGCGCGGCGCTCGTCGTCCTTCAGACGATCGCCGATCCCGACGGCGCCGACTCGGAAACCGGCATCTCGTTCGGCGGCCAGGAGGTCGCGTTCCCGCGCCTGTTCCGACTCTCCGCCGCGCTCGACGGAAAGCTCGTGCTGCTGCGCGACGGCGATCCTGGCGGCCCGCTCGCACCCGGCGGCAGCTTACCGCTCTGGTGGGACGCGCGCGGTGTGTACGCGAAGCAACGCCGCGGCCTCGTGCTCTGCGACCCGTCGGGCAGCGGCTGCCGCCTCGCCTTCGCTCCCGGCGGCGAGCGCCGCGTCGTCGACGGTCGGGCCTCGGGACCCGACGAAGCTCTGCTGCTCGTGCGTGATCACAGTGAGCAGCCCGACACCGAGTTGCCTCAGGATCTCTATCGCGTGCACCTCGACTCCGGCAAAGGCGAGGCCATCTACCACGCACCCCACGACGTATTTCTGTCCGAACTCGACTGGGTGGCGAGCCCCTGAGAGGGATCCAAAGCCTCGCTATCCACGTAGATGCGATTGGGTCTATCATGTCGCCCCGCGCGCCAAGCGACCGAGGCGACGCCAAGGAGGGAATCGATGCGATACACGGCTCTAGCGCTTGCGCTCTGTCTCTCGCTGCCAACCTCGGGGTTCGCGCAGGAGAAGAAGGGCCAAGACGTGCTCCCGACTACGCCCTTCAAGGAAGGCGACACCATCAGCTTCGACCAGGTCGACAAGCTGAAGGACTTCCTGCCCGAGCAGTTCTGGGACAACCGCGAGTTCTTCTTCTACGAGGGCATGCAGCTTGAGATCGGCCCCACGCTCCGCAAGTACGGCGAAGCCGACGCGTACAAGGCGATGAGCGAGAAGAACAAGGGCAAGGCGAAGATCGGCGACGACGGCGCGCTCGTGGACTACCACGGCGGTCTTCCGTTCGACAACGCGGCGATCGACTGCAAGGGCGATCCGAACGCCGGCACGAAGATCATCTGGAACTTCCTGAAGACCTGGAACGGCGACGGCGCGCGCTCCTCGTGGTCGTACACGTACTGGGATCGCGGCGAGCAGCTCCCGCTCTACTACGAGGGCACCGCGAAGGTCATCAGCCTCGCGAACCGCGTCGAGCCGCAGTACGCCGAGAACGACGGCGACATCTTCCCGCAAGAGAAGCGGAACTCCGCGTTCGGCATCGAGGTCGAGGCGCCGTTCGACGCGCGCGGCATCCTGGTGCTGACCTACCGCTACAAGACTGCAGACGGCCCGCTGAAGCAGATGAAGAACGACGACACCTGGGTGTACGTCCCCGACCTGCGCCGCGTGCGCCGCATCTCTTCCGCGCAGCGCACTGACTCCGTGCAGGGCACCGACTTCACGATGGACGACCTGCGCAGCTTCTCGGGTATTCCGCCGCAGTACGACTGGAAGTGTCTCGGCGAGAAGACGGTCATCGCGCCCATGAACACGAAGTCACTGGCCTATCCGTACACCGACACGTACAACTTCGGTCCGTACGGCTTCTCGTACGCGAGTGACCGCTGGGAAGTGCGCAACGCGTGGATCGTTCGCTTCATCCCGAAGAACGAGGACCACCCGTACCACCACAAAGACATCTACATCGACAAGGAGACCTTCGAGCCCTTGTACAGCTTCGCGTACGACCGCAAGAAGGAGCTGTGGAAGGTCATCTGGCACAACCACCGCTACAGCGAAGACTGGAACGGGAAGGTGAACAAAGATCCGAAGGCGCCGGACGGCGTGTGGTACCCGGGCTGGGAAGGCGTTCCCGAGCCGAAGGACAACCGCATCGTGTCCGACATCATCGTGAACGTGCAGACGGGCACCGGGAACCGCATCGAGTTCTGGAACAGCGAGGGATCGCCGTTCTCGACCAAGGGCAAGGTTCGCGGCTACATCGACATCGGGCGGCTCAACAAGGGTCGCTAAGCCCCGCTCGTTCTGATCACAGAACGCCCGCCAGCGGCACTGCTGCTGGCGGGCGTTTCCGTTTCTGACTCTCGACTCACGCGCAGACAGCAAGAAGTCTTGCGCTCGAATTCGCCCGCCTGCGGCCGATAGAGGGTGTAACGGCGTTACACGCGGGTGGAGCGAGCAGCATGAGCGAACGTTCGAGCACGGCGACGCGCCGTGCGATCCTCGAATCCACCCGCTCACTCCTCATCGAGCTCGGCGCGAGTCAGCTCACCATCCGCCGCGTCGAAGAGCGCTCGGGCTTCAAAGCGCCGACGATCTACCACCACTTCCGCGACAAGACCGGGCTCATCGACTCACTACTCGAGGAAGACTGCGCGGATCTCTATGCGCGCCTCTGTCACGTCCCGCGGCGCGCGAATCCGCTCGAGTATCTGCGCGAGCTCGCGCGTGCGTACCTCTGGTTCGGCCTCTCCAACCCCACGCACTACGCCTTGATCTCGGCGCCGCGGCGTGAGTCCGCCCGGCCCTTGCCGTCGGCCGAGGCGGCGCGCGAGCTGGTGTTCCGCGCGCTGCTGGCCGCCTCCGACTCCGGCACGCTGGCCGGGCGCGACCCCGAGGCCGTCTTCCAGGCCGTCTGGGCCGTGCTACACGGCGTGGTGTCGCTCGCCGTGAGTCGACCGGACCACCCGTGGAGGCCCGAGCTCGTCGACCTCGCGCTCGAAGCGATCGAGCACGGAATCCTGCACAAGGAGGCGAGCTCGCGATGAGTGCCCGCCTCGCCGCGACTCTCGGACTCGCGCTCGTGCTCGCGCTCGCGGTCGGCTGCCGCGCGCACAAGACCGACGACGCGACGCCAGGGCGACCCGTCGTGCTGGCGCCGGTGCAGATGCGCGACGTCGAGGAACGCGTCGCCGCCACGGGTCAGATCCTCGCGAAGCAGCGCGCGGACGTCGCGGCGCAGGTGCCCGGCGAGGTCACAGCGATCCGTGTCGACGAGGGACAGCCGGTCGGCGAAGGCGACGTCGTGATCGAGATCGACCCCGAGCGCCGCGCGCTGGATCTCGACCGCGCCCGAGCGCGGCTCTCCGAGTCGGGCGCCGCGCTGCTCGATGCACAGCGCCAGCACCAGCGCGTGCACGCGCTCGCGACCCGCAACGTCGTCTCGAGGGCGCAGCTCGAGCAGGCCGACTCGGCGCTCGAAGCGGCGCGCTCGCGCGTTCAGGCGCTGCAGGCCGATCTAGGCGCGGCGGACCGCGCCGCGAGTGACTCGCGCGTCGCAGCGCGCTTCGCCGGCGTGATCGGCCGGCGCTTCGTGTCTCGCGGCGAGTTCGTGCAGCCCGGGCAGAAGCTCTTCGAGCTCGTCTCGCTCGACCCCGTCGAGGTCGAGTTCAACCTGCCCGAGGCCGACGCCGCGCGGCTCCACCTCGGCCTGCCGCTCGACGTCTCCGTCGCGCCTTACCCCGGCGAAGTGTTTCACGCCGAAGTCTCGATGGTCTCGCCGGTGATCGACGAGCACACCCGCACGCTGCGCGTGAAGGCGCTGCTCGCCAATCCCGACGGCCGGCTCCGCCCCGGCTTGTTCGCACGCGCGGACCTGGGCATCGCCAAACGCGAGAATGTGTTGCTCGTCTCCGAGGAGGCGCTGCTGCAGCGCGCCGACGGCAAGGTCGTGTTTCGCGCGGTCGACGGCGGCACGCGCGCAGAGCGGCGGATGGTCGAGATCGGCGCGATCAAGGGCGGCCTCGTCGAGATCCGCTCCGGACTGAGTGCGGGCGACGTCGTCGTGGTCCGGGGTCACTCGACCCTGGTCGACGGCGCCGCGATCGCCGCGCGCAACGCCGACGGCTCGCAGATTCTGCCCGCGTCGACGCCGGCGAGCGCGCCGTGAGTCTCTCGGACGTCTGCATCCAGCGGCCCGTGCTGACCTTGATGCTGACTCTCTCGCTCGTCGTGTTCGGCGTGCTCGGCTATTTCGAGCTCGGCGTCGACCAGATGCCGAACATGGAGTTCCCCGTCGTCACGGTCACTGCACAGCTCGAGGGCGCGAGCCCGGAGACGATGGAGGAGGACGTCACCGAGGTGCTCGAAGAGAACCTCAACACCATCGCCGGCCTGCGCTCGCTGAAGTCGAGCACGATGCAGGGCGCCGCGATGATCACCGCCGAGTTCGAGCTCGAACGCGACATCGACCAGGCCGCGCAGGACGTGCGCGACAAAGTCGCGCGCGCGCGCTTCTCGCTGCCGCGTGAGCTCGAGCCGCCGGTCATCGACAAACGCAACATGACGAGCCGGCCGATCATCTGGCTCGTGCTGAACTCGGACCGCTCGCAGGTCGAGACCACCGAGTATCTCAAGTATTCGGTCAAGCCGTATCTCGAGACCATACCGGGCGTCGCGTCGACCGAGATCTTCGGCAAACGCGAGCGCGCAATCCGCATCTGGATCGACGGCGAGGCGCTGCGTGCGCGCGGACTCTCGGTCATGGATCTCGTTTCGGCCGTGCAGCGCGAGCACATCGACGTGCCCGCGGGTCTCGTCGAGGGCCGCGCGGTCGAGTACGCGCTGAAGACCGAGGCCGAGTTCCGCTCCGTCGACGAGCTCGCGAATCTGATCGTGGCCGAGCCCGCGGGCGCACCGGTGCGGCTCGGCGACGTCGCGAGAGTCGAGGACGGCGCCGAGGACGAGCGCTTTCTCGCGCGCTTCAACGGCGTACCGGGCGCGGCCATCGGGATCCTGAAGCAGTCACAAGCGAACACGGTCGAGATCGCCAATCGCACTCACGAGGAGATCGACGAGCTGCGCAAGTATCTGCCCGACGGCATGAGCTTCCCGCAGCGAGATCAAGTCATCGACTTCTCGTCGTCGATCCGCGAGTCCGTCGCCGAGACTCAGTTCGCGCTGGTCTTCGGCTCGTTTCTCGCCACGCTGACCGTGTTGCTCTTCCTGCGGCGCGTCCGCCCGACCTTGGTGATCGGCACGTCGATCCCGCTCTCGCTCGTGGCGTCGTTCGGCGCGATGTGGGTGTTCGGATTCACGATCAACACGATGACCCTGCTCGCGCTCGCGCTCGCGGTCGGCGTCGTGATCGACGACGCGATCATCGTGCTCGAGAACATCGAGCGGCGTCGCGCCGCCGGTGAATCACCGCGCGAGGCCGCGTCGAACGGCGTGCGCCAGATCGCGTTCGCCGCCACCGCCGCGACGCTCTCGATCGCGATCGTCTTCCTGCCGGTCGTGTTCGTGCGCGGCATCGTCGGAAGCTTCCTGAAGGAGTTCGGACTCACCGTTGCGGCGTCGGTGTTCTTCTCGCTCTTCGTCGCGTTGACGCTCATCCCGATGCTGGCCGCGCGCATGCCCGCCGAGCAGCCGCACGCGCACGGCAGCATCTACCGCAAGCTGGAGCTCGGCTTCGAGCGCTTCGAGGCGATCTACGCGCGCCTCCTCGACTGGTCGCTCGCGCATCGAGTCAGCGTGCTCGGCCTCGCAGTCGGGTCGTTCCTCGTCGCCCTCGGCTTCGGATCGCTGCTCGGCTCGGAATTCTTCCCGCCGTCCGACGAGGGCCGCGTCTTCGTGATGATGGAGACACCGCCGGGAACCTCGCTCGAGGGGACGACCGAGCGCGTGAAGCAGGCCGAGAAGTGGATGCTCGCGCAGAAGGAGCTGAAGGGGCTCTTCTCGGGCATCGGGGTCTCGGGCCCCGAGGGACCGGGCAACGTCACGAACGCGGTATTCGTCGCGATCTTGAAGCCGCGCAGCGAGCGCGAGCGCAGCGCGCAGGACATCATGGTGGCCGCGCGCGCGGCGCTCTCCGAGATCCCGGGCCTCGAGGTGCGGGTCTTCGATCCGATCTCGATGCTCTCCGGCGGGGGCCGCGGCGAGCTCGAGTTCGCGCTGCGCGGCAACCTGCCGCTGGACCAGCTCGACCAGATCTCCGACGAGATCCTGCGCCGGCTGCGCACTCACCCCGGCTTCGTCGATCTGTCGAAGTCACTCAAGATCGGCCTGCCCGAGGTGCGCGTGATTCCCGACCGCGAGAAGTGCAGCGCCCTCGGCGTCGACGCGCGCAGTCTCTCGCAGATCGTGCAGGCCGGCATCGGCGGCCTCGACGTCGCGAAGTTCAAGGAAGGCGGTCACCGCTACGACATCCGCGTGCGCCTCGCGGACGAGTTCCGCTCCGATCCCGAATCGGTCGGCGGTCTGTTCGTGCGCACCCGCGACGGCGGCGTCGCGGAGCTGCGCAATCTCGCGCGCATCGAGACCGGCGCCGCACCGTCGCTGATCAGCCGCGACCAGCGCCAGCGCAGCGTGACCATTTCGGCGAACCTCGAAGGCCTGCCGGTGGGCGACGCGATCGCGATCGTGCGCGACGCGACGAAGGACCTGTTGCCCGAGGGCGCGAGCTTGCACTTCGGCGGCAGCGCCGAGCAGTTCCTGCAGAGCCTGCGCCAGTTCGGCCTCGCCATCGGGCTCGCGATCCTGGTGATCTACATGGTGCTGGCGGCGCAGTTCGAGAGTCTCTTGCACCCACTCACCGTCATGTTGGCGCTGCCGCTCGCGATGGTCGGCGCATTCGGCGGCTTGCTGTTCATGCACCAATTCCGGCTCGGCATGACGATCAACCTGTTCAGCGTCATCGGGATCATCCTGCTCATGGGTCTGGTCACGAAGAACTCGATCCTGCTCGTCGACTTCGCGAACGAGCTGCGCAGTCAGGGCCTCGACAAGGTCGCGGCCATGCGCCAAGCCGCGCCGGTGCGCATGCGGCCGGTGTTGATGACCGCCGTGTCGATGATGCTCGGCGTCCTGCCCGCGGCGGTCGGCATCGGTCCCGGCGCGGAGACTCGCGCGCCCATGGCCGTCGCGACCGGCGCCGGAATGCTGTCGTCGGTGCTGCTCACTCTCTTGGTCGTCCCGGTGTTCTACGTCGCCCTCGATGATGCCGTCGAGTGGCTGCGCCGTGCGCTGCGGCCGAAGGCGCGCACACCGCTCTCCGACTCCACGCACTGACTCCGCGTTTGGAGAGCAAGGCGAGCGAAGAGCGGGTGGCCCGCGGGGGCGGGCCGGGCCCCGCAAGGCCTGCTAGCGTTCGAGACATGCGCGTGTCGGAACCGGGGCTCCGCCCCGAGGCGGAGCGCGGATCCCTGCGCCGCCCAGCCCTGCCCGAGCTGCCGCTCCGCGGCTACCGCAAGGAGCGACTCACTGAGGCGTTCTTCAGCTCGGGTCTCTCGCTGATGGAGGGAGGCTTCATCGGCGTGATCGCCGACAAGCTCTTCCACGTACACCCCGCGGTGTTGGCGCTGGTCACTGCGGCACCCATGTTCGGAAACCTGTCGAGCTCCTTCTGGGCGCGACTCGCGCACGGGCGCCGCCGCGTGCCTTGGGCCACCGCGTTGATGGCTGCACTGACTGCCTGCATCGCCGGCATCGCGGTGATCCCCGAGGGAAACGTGGGCGCAGCAGCGATGGTCACGCTGCTGATCGTCTCGCGCCTGTTGCTGGGCGGGGTCATCACCTTGCGCAGCATCGTGTGGACCTTGAACTATCCGCGCGAAACCCGCGGCCGCGTGATCGCACGCCTCAGCGTGATCAGCACCCTGTCACTCGCCGGTACCTCCTGGGTCGGCGGGCAAATCCTGAACGCGAACCCGCAGAACTTCCGGCTCGTGTACGCGGGCGGCGCCTTGGTCTCTGCGCTCGGCGTGCTCGCGTTCTCGCGCGTGCCGCTCGCGGGCGAGGCCGATCACCTGGCGCAGGAGCAGCGCGGGGACGGCTCCGGCGGCCGAGCCGGCGGAATGCTCGCTCTGCTCCGCGCCGATCCTCTGTACGCCGAGTTTCTCGCCTGGCAGATGCTCTCCGGCATCTCGAACATGATGGTCGAAGCGCCGGTACTGTATCTCGTCTCTCGGCAGATGGGCGCGAGCTACGCGGAGTCGATCGCAGTCACGACCGTGATCCCGCTCGTGCTCTCCGTGCTCACGACGCCGTTCTGGGCGCTGTACCTCGACCGCGTGCACGTGTCCACGTTCCGAGCCGCCCACGCGTGGAGCTTCTCGCTCTCGCAGATCCTGCTCTGGGCGGGCGCGGCGACTCAGTCACTCGTCGTCGTGCTGCTCGCGCGCATGGTGCTCGGCTCGGCGCGTGCCGGCGGCGGCCTCGCCTGGAACCTCGGCCACAACGACTTCGCGCCCGCGGACCGCGTCGGTCTGTACATGGGCGTGCACGTGACCCTGACCGGCATGCGTGGCGCCGTGGCGCCCTTCCTCGGGATGGCCCTCTATCTCGGCTGGGCGGCTCATCCGCTGCCGGCGCTGCGCGTGAGCCTTCCGGCGTGGGGCGGCTTGGGCGAGGAGCTGATGCCCTTGGCCGCAGTCATGTCCGGTGTCTCCGCGCTCGGCTTCCGAAGCCTGCAGCGGCGCATCCGCGCGCTTCAGGCGTAGCGCGCCCGCTGCCGAAGAAGCTCGAGTGAGGTGCGATTGAACCCGCACGAGCAGCTCGACATCCTGCGGCGCGCCGACGGGTCGCTCGCGCTGCGCAGGATTCTCGAGCGCCTCGTGCGGCCGGGAATGCGCGTCCTCGACGCCGGCTGCGGCGTCGGCGTGCTGGCGCTCTGGGCGGCGCGCGCCGGGGCGACCGTCGTTGCGGTCGACATCGGGCACACGCAGCTCGCGCGGCGTCTGGCCGAGGCCAACCGCCTCGCGGACCACGTGCGCTGGGTGCGCGGCGATCTGTCGCGGCTGCAGAAGGACGACCTCGGCGCGCCGTTCGATCTGATCGTCGCGCCGCGCTGCGAGGGCGACCCGCGCCGCGACGAGGCCACGTGGCGGCTCAGCGCGCAGCTCATGGATCGCTTCCTCGCGCCCGGTGGCCGCGCGATCCCCGATCGAGTCACGACGCGCGCGACGCCGCTGGAGTGGGCCGAGCAGGACCATCCGACCCGCGTGCGCGAGCTGCGCGCCGAAGTGGAGGCGCTGCGCGGCCGGTACGGCCTGGTGTTCGAGCCGATGCTCGAGGATCTCGGCCGACAGCTGAACCTCACCTGGCTGCCACAGCGCAGGCGCGACGGACGCCTCGAGCGCGCGGGCGCCCGCCTGCTCGGCCGCGCGAGTGAGACACACAAAGTCGAGATCGGTCGCGTGTTCGAGCCTCTGCCGAAGTCGGTGACTCTGCAGATCGCGTCTCCGGGAACGCTGACGGCGGTGCTGTTCACACAGGCGCTCGCGTTCGGCGACGACGTCGTCGGCGAGACCGAGTCACTCGGCTGGCTGGCGGAGCCACTGCGCGTCGAGCCGGGCGAGCGCGTGGCGCTCTCGCTCGACGACACCTGGCGTGAGACGAACACGCTCGGCCTCGCGCTGCACGAGCTGAAGCCGCGCTAGTTCCAGGATCGCGCGGGCACCCCAGCCGCGCTCCGGATCACGTGGGCACGCGCTCAGGTCGGCTCGGTCGCGCGCGGCTCGGGCTCGACCAGCACGACCGCGAGCGCGCGCAGGCGCTCGAGCTCGGCGCGCTGCGTGCGCATCTCGTCCTTCTTCATCTCGAGCTCGCCGCGCAGGACGATATAGGCCTTGTCGAGCGTCTCCCAGCGGCCCTTGTATTTCGCGGCGTCGCGCAGCGCGCTCTCGAGGTCGCCCGAGAGCTTTGCCAGCTTCGCCTCACCGGCCTCGGCGCGTCGCTCGAACACCTCGATCCCCGGGCGCTCGGCGAGCGGTGCGAGCTCGGCGACCTTGCTGCCCGCGCGCGCCAGATCGGCGCTGACTCGCGCGAGCTCGGCCGAGACGCGCTCGATCTCCGCGTGCAGGCGCACGATCTCGTCGCGCGCGCCGCGGCTGTCTGCGCGCTCCGCCTCGAGATCCTCTTCGAGCTTGCGGATGCGCGCCGGTGCGCCCTTCTCTTCCTCGCGCTCGTCGCCGGCGCGGCGCTTCAGCTTGTCGTGCTTCTTGCGCAGCTCGGAGATCTCCTCGCCGCGCGCGCGCAGCTCGGTGGCGCGCTGCTCGAGTCTCTTCTGCGTCGCCTCGAGCTCTTGCTCCCGCTCCGCGAGTGCGGCGGCGCTCGCCGCGCGCGCCGTGTCCGAAGAGCGCGCCCGCTGAAACAAGAACGCGGCCAGCGCCGCGGCGACCGCGAAGCCGATCCAGCCGAGCGCCGCCGCGCTCATGACGCGCGCGCGACGTGCTTCTGCACGGCGTCGATCAGGCTCGGCCAGACGCCGCGCGGAAGTGAGTGACCCATGCCGTCGATCAACAAGAGCTCGCTGCCGGCGATCGCGTCGTGTGTGTCGAGCCCGGCCTCGACCGGCACGAGCGGATCCTCGAGGCCGTGGACGACGAGCGCCGGCACGCGCAGTGACTCGAGCGCCTCGCGCCGGCTCCCCGACGCCACGACCGCGGCGATCTGGCGCGCGGAGCCCTGCGGATAGAACGCGCGGTCGAAGGCCCGGCCGGCCAGCTTGCGACCGCGCTCCTCGTCGAACGGAAAGCCGGCGCCCGCCATGACTCGCTGCGTGGCGAGCGCGTGTTCGATGTACGCTGCGCGCTCGCTCGGCACCGGCATGCCGAGGCGCGCGATCGCCTCGGGCTTCGCGGCCGGCAGGGACGGACTCCCCGTCGACGACATGATCGAAGTGAGTGAGCGCACGCGCCGCGGGTGCGCGATCGCGAGTGTCTGCGCGATCATGCCGCCCAGCGATGCGCCCATCACGTGCGCGCTCGACACCTCCAGGTGGTCGAGCAGCCCGGCTGCGTCGTTGGCCATGTCCCCGAGCGTGTACGCTACGCCGAGCGGCTCGCCCTTGGCGCGGCGCCCGATGACCTCGAGGGCCGTGGGCGCGGGCGCGCCGTCGAAGTGAGTCGACAGACCGACGTCGCGGTTGTCGTAGCGGATCACGAAGTGCCCGCGGCGCGCGAGTCCGAGGACCAGCTCGTCGTCCCAAGCGATGAGCTGCGCGCCCAGACCCATGATCAGCAGCAGCGCCGGGTCGGCGGGGTTGCCGATCGCCTCGTACTCGAGCTCGATGCCGTTGCTGCGGGCGCGCGCCACCCGCGCATGATACTGGAAACTCGGCGGGGCTCGGCGGTCTACGGGTCTTCGAGCGCGAGATCGAGGCGCGAGAGCCAGGCGGCGTTCGTCTGCTGGCGCTCGCGCAGCTCGTGCTCGAGCGAGATCGCGCTCTCGCTGAAGCCCAGCGAGTCGAGCTGCACCAACGCCTGCGCGACGGCGTCGGGCGAGATGGCCGGCTTGCGCGCGGAGTCGCGCACGTGCGCGGCGCGGACCAGCCGCGCGCTGAGCTGCCGCGCGAGCGGCAGCTCGACGATCGCCTTCGGGCGGACGCCGTCGCCGGGGACCTCGACGCGCAACACGCGCGGCGCGCTCGTCGGAACGTCGTGCAGGAGCGCGAGCAGCTCGACGCGCGCGCGGCCTTCGCTGTCAGTCACGACTCGCTGGCTCGGTCCGCGACCGAGCGAGAGCGAGAGCTCGGTGTCGGCGAGCGAGCGCGTCGTGCGCTCCTCGCTGCTCTCGAGCTCCCGGGAGCGGCGCGAGAGCTCGCGGCCGAGGACACGCTCCTCGGATTCGACGTTCATGGCCGGGTTCAGCGCCGCGAAGCCGTAGTCGGTGCCGTCGGAGATGACCGTGTCTGGGATCAGCCCGAGCAGGAGCTTGTCCGACGCTCGGAGCGCCAGGAAGAACGGCACGGTGACCAGCCCCGTCGGCACCTCCCACAGCTCGTTCGACGCGCGCCAGGGGGTCTCCTCGTCGAGGTGCACGAGCGTCTCGCGGCGCCGGATCTGCGCGACCTCGTCGGCGGAGAGCGCGAGCTCGGCGACGGGCTGCGCGATCACCCGCTCGTGTGTCTCGATCCGCGTGGCCGCGCGAGTCACGATGCGCGTCTCGCGCTCGCGAACCTCGTCGGCGAAGCGGACGTGGTTCGCACAGCCGGCGAGGGAAAACAGGCAGAGCGCGAGCGCCAGGACGCGGGGGAGCATCGCGTTCTTCTCGACGCCCGGCACGAGTCAGTTGAGCGCCCCGGCGCAGCGCAGCAGACAGGCAAGTCACGCGCAGCGCCCGAGCAGAGCGCGCGCAGCGCGCGCTCTCAGGCGAGCATCTTCCGCCCGGCCTCTACGACTTCGTCGGCGCGCGCCGCGGGCGCAGGCGCCGACGGAACCGCTCGGCCCTTCTGCACCGCGGGCCGCTTGCCGACGGCTTCGAGCCAGCGCGCGAGCTGCGGCAGCCCGTCGAGCGACACGCCGGCCCAGGAGTGAATCGAGACCCAAGGCCAGGTGGCGATGTCGGCGATCGAGTACTCACCCGCGAGATACTCGACGTCGCTGAGTCGCCGCTCCAGCACCTCGTAGAGGCGGCGCGTCTCGTTCTGGTAGCGGTCGATCGCGTACTGGATCTTCTCGGGCGCGTAGCGGAAGAAGACGTTCGCCTGGCCCTGCATCGGACCGATGCCGGACATCTGGAACATGAGCCACTGCATCGCGACCGACCGCGCCTTGGGCTCCGCCGGCATGAGCTTGCCCGTGCGCTCCGCCAGATAGACGAGGATCGCGCCCGACTCGAACACCGGAAAGTCGCCGTTCGAGCGGTCGACGATCGCGGGAATGCGGCCGTTGGGATTCAGCGCGGTGAACCACGGCTGCTTCTGCTCGAGCTTGTCGAGCTGCACGGGGTGCACCGTGTACGCGAGGCCGAGCTCCTCGAGCGCGATCGAGACCTTCCAGCCGTTGGGTGTCGGGGCGGTGTAGAGATCGATCATGGGCGTCCTCCGATTGACGACGTGCAGACTACCGCGTCCAAGCGTCGGAGTATGATCGCGGGCCTGAGGGAGGCCGGCGGATGACTCGGACCCGTCTCGCGCTCGTCTGCGCACTGCTGCTGTTCGCGGGGACGACCTGCAACGTCAACGACACGCTCGAGGTGTTGATCCCCAAGCCAGGCGAGCTGATCTACGCCGGGCTTCTGAACATCGGCCTCGCGATCCCGAAGGACGGCGACGTGACGACGCTCGAAGTGCGGCTCGACGGGGCGCTCATCAACGCGCAGCTGCCGCCGCCGAGGAAGGGCGTGCCGCTGACTGCGCAGCTCCTGTTCCCGGCCGTCGGCACGCACGTGCTCGAGGCGACGATCCACCTCGACGGCGGCGGAACGGAGAGCAGCTCGTCGACCTTCGAGACGATCACCCTCGACAACCCGGACGTGTGCGAGTTCTTGAACAACGCCGAGTGTCTCCTCCCGTACCCGTCGTCGCGCTTCGAGGTGCCCGACCCGACGACGGCAACGGGCATTCGCCTCGCGATTCCGGCATACGGCCTGCCGACGTTGATCGGCCCCGCGCTCTCGCCCGCGCCGTACAACGAGCTCGACGGCTGGAGCCCGACGCCGCAGATCACGATGCACTTCCCGGGCGGCGTCGATCTCGGGCTGTCGAACGCCCCCGTGCTGCTGCCCGCCGGCGTTCCGCAGAGCCCGCCCTTCAGCGGCATCCGCATGCCGAACGGTCGCTCGCTCGACTCGGACAGTCCGACCTTGCTGATCGACGCGGACAGCGGCGAGCACGTCTTCCACTGGGTGGAGCTCGACGCGCGCGCGAACGGCAACCCCGCGCGCCAGTCACTCTTGATGCGCGTCGGCCGCACGCTCAAGGCGGGCGGACACTATCTGGTGGCGGTGCGCGGGCTGCGCCATGCCGACGGCTCGCTCATCCAGGCCGAGCCCGCGTTCGCGGCGCTGCGCGACAATCGAGTCACCGACATTCCTCCGATCCTCAAGCGCCGCGCCGAGTTCGTGCCGCACGTGCTCGACCGACTCGCCCAGCTCGGCGTGAACGTCTCCGAGCTGCAGCTCGCGTTCGACTTCCACGTGCAGAGCGAGTCACAGCAGACGCGCCAGATCGTGGCGATGCGCGATCAGGCGTACGCCTGGATCTCCGGCCAGCTCGCGATCCCCGGGACACAGCTCTTCACCGTGTCCACGACCCAGACGAACGACTGCTCCAGCCCGACGGTGCATATCTGGCGCCGCATCGCCGGCACGTTCCGGAGCCCGCTGTTCCTGACCGCGGTGCCGAACGACACGGGTGCGCCGCAGCACAGCGTCGACGTGAACGACATCCCGGTGCAGAACGGCACGATGGACGCCGCGTTCACGATCTCGGTGCCGTGCAGCGTGCTCGATCCCAACGGTCCGGAGCTACACCCGCTGGTGTTGGGCCACGGCCTCTTCGGTCGCGGCACGGACATGATCGACGGCGTCCCGCCGCAGATCACCAACGCGCTCGCCGACCCGAACTCGGGAGTCACGGGCACCTGGCGCTACATTGCGGGCGCGACCGACTGGCGCGGGCTCTCGAACCAAGATCTGTTCTGGGTCGCGTTGAACGTGATCGGGCTCGGCGGCGGCAATCAGCTCAACAACTTCCCGGCGTTTCCCGACCGGCTGCGCCAGGGAATGCTGAACACGCTCGTGCTCGCGCGGCTCATGAAGCTCGGTCACTTCAACGTGCACCCGAGCTTCCAGACCCCCGACGCGCGGCCGGTGTTCCCCGGCCCGAGCTCCGAAGCGTACTACTACGGCATCAGCCTGGGCGGGATCATGGGCACGTACATGGCGGGACTCACTCCCGACATCGACAAGTTCCACGTCGACGTACCGGCGATCGACTTCAACCTGTTGCTGCAGCGTTCGACCCAATTCAGCACGTTCGAGGCGCTGCTCACGAACATCGGACTCACCGACCCGATGAAGACGCTGGTCGGGCTGGCGCTGCAGCACGAGCTCTGGGTGAGCGCCGAGCCGGCATCGGTCGCGAGTCATGTGACCGGACTCGTCGATCCACCGCTGGCCGGGGTCGGCCCGAAGAAAGTGCTGATGAGCGTCGCGTGGCTCGACAAACAAGTCTCGAATCAGGCGGCGGAGCTCGAGGCGCGGACGCTCGGCATCGGCAACCTCGAGGGCTCGCTGCTCACCGGGTTCCAGGGCATTCCCGACGTGACTGGCGCGCAGACCTCCGCGATGCAGGTCTGGTCGACGGGCTCCTTCGATCTCTGGAATCCGGCGCACCAGCAGTACATCCCGCCGCTCGCGAATCAGATTCCGAGCGACGTCTGCGATCCGCACACGGCCCGGCCGTCGATTCGCGCGAGCGTGCAGCAGATGCTCGACTTTCTGCAGCCCGGCGGTGTGATCACCAACAAGTGCGCGGGAATCTGCGACGCGGGCATCCCCTTCGAGCAGCCCGCGGCCGGCGTGTGCGTCCCGCCTCCGTGAACGCATGACTCCGATTCCGGTCGTGCTGGTCGGCGCGGGCAACCGCGGCCGCTACGTGTACGGCGCATACGCGCTGCGCAACCCCGAGCGCATGCGGGTCGTCGCGCTCGCCGAGCCGCTCGAGGAGCGCCGCCGCGCGACGGCGGCGGAGCACGGACTCACGCCCGATCGGGTCTTCGCCGACTGGCGCGAGCTGCTCGCCGCGCGATCCGACGCGCGCGTCGCCGTAATCGCGACGGGTGACACGGAGCACGTGGAGCCCGCGCTCGCCGCGCTCGCCAACGGCCTGCACGTGCTGCTCGAGAAGCCGATGGCGCTCGACGCCGCCGACTGTCTGCGCGTCGTCGCCGCGGCCGAGCGCGAGCGGCGCATCCTGCAGATCAGCCACGTGCTCCGCTACATGGACTTCTACGCGCGCGTGCAGGCGATCGCCGCGAGCGGCGCGCTCGGCGCTCTGCAGATGCTCGACCTGCGCGAGCACGTGTCGTACTGGCACATGGCTCACTCGTACGTGCGCGGGAAGTTCCGCAATCGCGAGGTCGCGGCGCCCTTCATCCTGGCGAAGAGCTGTCACGACCTCGATCTCATGGCGTGGCTCGCGGCCAGCCCGTCGCTGCAGGTCTCCTCGTTCGGCGGGCTGGGCACGTACGTCTCCGAGCGCGCGCCGGAGAACGCGCCCGAGCGCTGCAGCGCGAGGTGTCCCGTGCAGGCGACCTGCGCCTGGGACGCGGAGCGCTTCTATCTCTCGCCGGAGGAGAGCGTCGCGAGACACTGGCCGTGGAGCGACTTGTCGAGCGATCCATCGCGCGAGGCGCGTCGCCGCGCGCTGGCCGTGAGTCCCTACGGGCGCTGCGTGTACCGCTGCGACAACGACGTGATGGACCACCAGGTGGTGTCGGTCGCATTCGAGAACGGGCTCATCGGGACTCTGGGCGTCCACGGCTGCGCGAGCGAAGAGCGGCGCACCGTGCGCATCAGCGGCACGCGCGGCGAGCTCCGCGGCATCATGCAGACGGGCCTCATCGAGGTCTCGCGACACGGCAGCCCCGAGCTCGAGACGATCCGCATCACCGCGTCGCCCTTCGGTCACGCGCGCGGCGACCGCGGGCTGCTCGATCACTTCTGCGACGTGGTCGCGCGCGACGCGCTCGACGAGGTGCGCGCTTCCGGCCGAGTGGCGCTCGAGAGTCATTTGCTGGGCTTCGCCTCGGAGCGCGCGCGCATCGAAGGGCGCGTGGTGGACATGACCGCGTACCGCGCGGAGGTGGCGCGCTCGGCGGAGCAGTGAGTCGACCCCGCAGGGGCCGAGTCACTCCGGCAAGTCGCCGCCGTCGCGCCAGACCGCCTCGAACTCTTCCCGCGGAACCGGCCGCCCGAACAGATAGCCCTGCATGCGCTTGCAGCCGAGACCGACCAGAAAGTCGCGCTCCTCGCGCGTCTCGACACCTTCGGCCATGACGTCGAGCTTGAGCTCGGCCGCGACCGCGAGCACCGCGCGGGTGATCGCCGCGTGCGCCGGGTCGGTGGCGATGTCGCGCACGAACGCCTGGTCGATCTTCAGCGCGCTCGCGGGAAACTGGCCGAGCACCGCGAGGCTCGAGTAGCCCGTGCCAAAGTCATCGATCGCGACGCCGACGCCGAGATCGCGCACGCAGCGCAGCACGCCGAGGGTCTGCTGCACGTCTTCGATCAGCGCGTTCTCGGTGATCTCGAGCTCGAGGTGGCGCGGGGAGAGACCGGTCTCGCGCAGGATGGCGCCGATCTTCTCCGCGAGCCCCGACGTGCGGAACTGGCGGCGAGACACGTTCACCGAGATCGGGAAGCTCCCGAGTCCCTCGCGCTCCCAGGCGCGCTTCTGGGCGCAGGCCTCGCGCAGCACCCACTCACCGATCGGCTCGATCAGCCCGTTGCTCTCGGCGAGCGGGATGAAGTCCGCGGGCGTGATCATGCCGCGCTCCGGGTGGATCCAGCGAATCAGCGCTTCACAGCCGACCAAGGTGCGCTTGCCGACGTCGACTTGCGGCTGGAAGTAGAGCGAGAACTCGCCGCGCTCGAGCGCGTCGCGCAGCATGACTTCGAGCTGCATGCGCTCGAACGACCCGCCGCGCATCTCGGACGAGTAGAACTGAAACTGACCGCGGCCCTGCTCCTTCACGCGGTGCAGCGCGACGTCGGCGCTGCGCAAGAGACCGTCGGGTGTCTCGCCGTCGTCGGGGAAGATCGAGACACCGATGCTCGGAGTCACGTAGATCTCGCCGCTGCCCGCGACCTCGTGCGGGCGCGTGATGACCTCGATGACCTTGCGCGCGACCAGCGCCGCGTCGTCGCGGCTCGAGAGACTCGTGAGCACGACCGCAAAGTCGTCCCCGCCGAAGCGCGCCACGATGTCGCTGCCGCGCACGCAGTTCCGCAGCCGCGTCGCGACCGACTGCAGCAGCAGGTCACCGGTCGCGTGGCCGAGGTTCTCGTTCACGCGATCGAAGTAGTCGAGATTGATCGTGAGCACCGCGAGCCTGCTGCCGTAGCGCCGCGCGTAGCCCATCGTGCGGCGCGTGAACTCGCGGAAGTACGCGCGATTCGCGAGGCCGGTGAGCGCGTCGTGTGTCTCGAGATAGCGCTTGCGCCGCTCGGTCTGCTCCATCGCTTCGGTCGAGCGGCGCAGCGCGTCGACCGTGGTGCGGAACGCCTGCTGGCCCTGCTCCGCCGCGCGCGCGAGCTCGGCGCGCGTCTCGCGATCGGCCTTCGCGCGCGCCAGCGCCAGGACGCGCGCAGCCGCGATGCGCGGATGCACGGGCAGGACGAGCGCGTCGTCGGCGCCGAGCTCGAGACAGCGCGCGAGGTCGTCCTCCTCGAGCGCGGTCCCGGTCACGAGCAAGGGTACACCGTCCAGTGATGGCTCGGCGCGCAGCGCGGCGCAGCGCGGAGCCGCGTGACCGATGCACGCCGCGAGACACAGGATCACGAGCGTCGGCTCGAAGTCGACGACGTCCACGGCCGCCGTGTCACTCCACTCGAGCACACGCACGTCGATCCCGGAAGTCTCGAGGGCTTCCTCCAGACCGCTCGCGCTGCCGCTCGCGTCGTCGATGATCAGAACTCGGGCCATGGACCTCTGCCGTGCGCAACCGCAAGCGCGATTGCGCACCCCAGAAGAGGTTCGGCAGAGCGCGGGCGGCGATGTAGGGCGCGCGCCCTAGAAGCGCAGCACCGCCTCGACCGGCAGACCCTCGAGCGCCTTGCGGCCCTCCAGGAAGGCGAGCTCGATCAAGAAGCTCGCGGCGATCACTTCTCCGCCGAGCGCGCGCGTCAGGCGCACCGTCGCGGCCGCAGTGCCTCCGGTGGCGATCACGTCGTCGATCACGAGCACGCGCTGGCCGCGGCGCACGGCGTCCCTGTGCATCTCGATCTCGGCGCTGCCGTACTCGAGCTGATAGCTCTCCCGCCGTGTCTCGCCCGGCAGCTTGCCCAGCTTGCGCGCGAGGGTGAAGCCGGCACCCAGCGCGAGCGCGACGGGCACGCCGAAGATGAAGCCGCGCGACTCGATGCCCACGACGAGGTCGATGCGCGCCTTCGCGAACGGCGCCGCCAAGAGCTCACACGCGACGCGCAGAGACTCGGCGTCCTGCAGGAGCGGGGTGATGTCCTTGAATAGAATGCCCGGGCGCGGAAAGTCGGGGACATCGCGGATGTGTCGAGTGAGTCGCGTCGCGGCGCTGTCGGAAGTCATTGCAGGAACTCCAGGGGATCGCGGGGCGTGTTGTTGTTGCGGATCTCGAAGTGCAGATGGGGCGTCGTCGCGTTGCCGGTCGCGCCGACCTCGGCGATCTCCTGCCCTTTCTCGACGAACTGGCCCACGTCGACCATGAGCTTCGAGTTGTGGGCATACACCGAATAGAGTTGGCCCGCGTGCTTGATCACGATCATCTTGCCGTAGCCCGCGAGCGAAGCGTCGGCGTGGATCACTCGGCCCGCCTCGGCCGCGTACACCGGCGTGCCCTTTGGCGCGCGGATGTCGATGCCCTCGTGGTGCTCGCCGTGGCGCATCCCGAACGAGCTCATGATCTCGCCGCGCACCGGCCACCCGAACTCCGGCCGGCCGCCGGTCCGGCCGCGCGGGTCCCGCGACGCGTAGGTGCGGGCCTCGCCTCGGCGCGGCGCTTCGACCGGCGCCATGGCCGCGGGCACCACCAAGCGGGCCCCGGTCGGCACGGAGCGGACGTCGTCGATGCCGTTCAGCGCCATGATCGCCTCGACCGTCGTGCCGTAGCGCTTCGAGATGCGCCACAGCGTCTCGCCCGGCGCGACGGTGTGCACGATCGGCGCGCGCCTCGCGCGGGGTCCCGACTCGGGCTGTGTGACGGGCGGGAACTCACGGCGCGCTCGCTCGCTCTCCCGTTCGTTGTCGGGAGCAGGTCCCGACGCCGAGCCACAGCCCGACGCGAGAAAGACCACCAGGCCCGCCAGCGCGAGCCGGGCGCCCGTCAATCCGGAGCCTGTTGGCGGCGGTGCCGCCAGACGTAGATCGCGATCAGAACGACCATCCCCCCGAAGAGCCACAGCGTCGCCTTCTGCAGCATCGGCCGCCAGAGGTGCTCGTTCGCCCCGACCCAGTAGCCCACACCGACCAGGACCGAGCTCCACAGCCCCGCGCCCAAGGTCGTGTAGAGCGCAAAGCGCGCGAAGTTCATGCGCGCGACGCCGGCCGGAATCGAGATCAGGTGCCGGATCCCGGGAATCAGCCGCCCGATGAACGTCGTGATCTCGCCGTGGCGCGCGAAGTAGCGGTCCGCCACGTCGAGCTTGTCGGGAGTCACGAACACGTAGCTGCCGATGCGCTCCATGATCGGCCGCCCGAGCCACATGGACACCGTGAAATTCAGGCTCGCGCCGAGCAGGCTCCCCAGCGCACCGCAGAGTGTGGCGATCACTGGATCCATCTTGCCCTGCGCCGCGAGATAGCCGGCCGGAATCAGCGCGGCCTCGCTCGGAAACGGCAGGATCGTGGACTCCACCGCCATCATGATCACGATCCCGCCGTAGCCCCACTCGTGCACGGTGGCGATGATCCAGTCGAAGATCTGAACGAGCACGCGCCCCTCCCCTTCGCACTCAGCCTTTGCGCCCAGCCGAATCCCCGACGATACTGCCCGCCGGCTCGGGGCGTAGCGCAGCTTGGTAGCGCGTCTGCATGGGGTGCAGAAGGTCCCCGGTTCAAATCCGGGCGCCCCGACCAGTGAGCGGCGGAACGCGATGAACGCGCGGCTCGACCACGATGACTTCGGGGGCTGGGTTCAACAGCTCGGCGACCCGATCCGAGCGCGGCGCGCGTACTGCCATCTCGTGCTCTCGGGCGCCGCTGCCCTGCCCGCGATCCGCGCCGGGCTCCGCCACGCGAGCGCGGACGTGCGGCTCTACTGTACGAAGGCGCTCGATCGGCTCGTGGACCCGGACTCGTTCGCGGAGCTGGTCGAAATGCTCTGTGACTCCGACGCGCGCGTGCGGCTCGACGCGCTGCACGCGCTGGCGTGTGATCGCTGCAAGGCGATGGACCGTCGGCCGCCCACGGACGACTCGCTCCCGGCAGCGATCCGCCTGCTGCGGAGTGACTCGGATAGGCATGTCCGCGCCATGGCCGCGGAGGTCGTCGGCCGGTTCGTTCACACGGACTCACTCGCAGCAGACGCCCTCGTCGAGTCTCGGGAAGGCGATCCCGATCCCGCGGTTCGAAAGAAGGCGGGCTGGTATGCGCCGGGTGGCACGATCTACCGAAGGACCCGGCCCGCCGCGCCGCGCGCTACTGCGAGAGCAAGAGTCTCGCGGCCAGCACCGCGCTGATCGTGAGTCCGATCGCGATCACGAGTCTGCGCACGACCACCTGACCGAGTCTCTTCGCCATGCCCGCGCCCGCGAAGCCGCCGAGGACGCCGCCGATCATCATCATGCCGGCGATGGGCCAGTTGATGCGGCCGGCGAGCGCGAAGGTGATGGCGGCGAGTCCGTTGATGCAGACGGCCGCGAGATTCTTCAGCCCGTTCATGCGGTGAATGTCCGTGAGTCCGAGCAGCGCGAGTGACGCGAGCATGAGGATCCCGATGCCCGCGCCGAAGAATCCGCCGTAGAGCGCGACCCCGAGCTGGAACGCGGAGACCGCGGCGAGATGGCGGAGACTGCGGCGGTCCGGGGCCTCGGCTTCCACCTCCGCGAATCTCCGCGCCCAGAGCCGGATCGGATCCTGCGACATGAACAGCACCGTCGCGCCGAGCACGAGCAGCGGCGCGAGCTTCGCGAACGCCGCGTCGCCGACGCGGTCGGCGGTGAGTGCGCCGATGATTCCGCCGATCAAGCTCGGCACGGCCATTGCCGCGAGCAGTCGGCCTTCGCCGCGAATCTCCTTGCGATAGCCCCAGAACGCACTCATCGACCCGGGCACGAGCGCCATCGTGCTCGTCGCGTTCGCCGTCACCGCGGGCAGACCGGCGGCGAGCAGCGACGGGAACGTGAGCAGCGTGCCGCCGCCCGCGATCGAGTTCACCACGCCGGCGGCGAACGCGGCGGCGAAGAGCACGGCGTTCATGAACACGGGCCGTCTTGTGCCACACGGACGCGCACCATGCAAAGCGTTAAGCTGCGCGCTCGGTGACGAGCCCCCGCTCGTCGAGGAGGAAACGATGATTGGTTACACGACGCTCGGAACGAATGACATCAAGCGCGCCGCAAAGTTCTACGACGCGCTGCTCACCGAGTTCGGCGCAAAGCGCGCGATGGAGACTGACAAGCTGATTCTCTGGGGCGCTGGCCCCGGCCAGCCAATGCTCTCGGTGATCAAGCCGTTCGACGGCAAGAAAGCGACCGTGGGCAACGGCGTGATGGTCGCGCTCGCGGCGAAGAGCAAGGCGCAGGTCGACGCGATCTACAAGAAGGCCATCGAGCTCGGCGGCACCGACGAAGGCAAGCCGGGTGATCGCGGCGGCAACTTCTACGCGGGTTACTTCCGCGATCTCGACGGGAACAAGCTGAACGCGTTCTTCATGGGCTGAGCCCGGAAGATGCGTCGAGCGCGAGCTCTCGTTGCGCTCGCTTCGATTCTCGTCGCGCTCGCGGTGGCCGCTGCCGCGAGCGCGACGACACCCGCCGACTCACTCCGCGCGGTGCTGGCGGATCCGGAGTATGTCGACGTCTCGGGGTTTCCTGGCGTGGCGGTCGAGCTGCGCTACGCAAGCACCAACAACTTCGTACACGCGAACGTGTACGGGGCGTTCGATCGCGCGTTCCTGCGCAAGCCCGCGGCCGAGAAGCTGCGTCGCGCCGCCGCGGCGCTCGTCGCGGAGCGGCCGGGCTGGAAGATCCTGATCCTCGACGCGCTCCGGCCCCGCAGCGTGCAGCGACTCTTCTGGGCGCGCGTCGTCGGCACGCCGCAGCAGCCGTACGTGGCGGATCCCGAGCAGGGCTCGGTGCACAACTTCGGCTTCGCGCTCGACGTGACTCTGCGCAACGGCGCGGGCGCGGAGGTCGACATGGGCACGCCCTTCGACGACTTCACGCCGCTCGCCGAGCCCGCGCGCGAGGAAGAGCTCGCCAAGGCGGGAAAGCTCGGTCCGACGCAGCTCGAGAACCGCAGGCTGCTGCGGAGAGTCATGACGGGCGCCGGGTTCAGCCAGCGGCCGAACGAGTGGTGGCACTACGACGCGCTGTCTCTCGAGGACGCTCGGGCGAGTCACTCGATCCTGGAGTGAGCCTCGCGGGTCACGTGGCCTCGAAGTCCTCGGGAGGCCTGGCGTGGAGCTCGACCTCGGGGCCGCGCTTCGCGAGCCGAGCGCGCACGGTCGCGGCGTGGAGCTGCACGCGCGACGCGCTGGTCGGCGCGCCTTCGCGATACGGAGGGCCGTACAGGTCGTCGCCGGCGATCGGCGTTCCGCCCGAGGCGAGGTGGACGCGGAGCTGGTGAGTGCGGCCCGTCTTCGGCCGGCACTCCACGAGCGCGCGCTCGCTCGCGCGCGAGACGACGCGGAACAGTGTCTCGCTCGGACGCGTGTCTCGCTCGGCGCGCGCGCGCAGCTCGAACCGGAAGCGCGGCGGCAGCTTCGCCGGGCCGAGCGGCCCGGTCACCGTCCATTCCTCTTCCTTCGGCTGCGGAGAGACGAGCGCGAGATAGGTCCTCTCGATCCGGCGCTCCTGCAGCGCGCGGCCGAGGAACCCCGCCCTCTCGCCGTCGCGCGCGAACAGAACGATGCCGCTGGTCTGCCGATCGAGGCGGTGCGCGGCCCGCAGCTCGGGACACTCGAGCCGCGCGCGCAGCTCGGCTTCGAGAGACACCCGCTGACTTGCGCGCGTGCCCTGCACCGGCAGCCATGCGGGCTTGCTCGCCGCGACCACGCCGTCGGCGTCGTGCAGCACGAGATCGTCGGGCAGCGGCACCGGCTCGGGCTCGTAGGCCAGGGCATACACCGCGACGTGTACCCCTTCGCGCACTTCGCGCGGCGGACGCGCGAGGTCGAGTGGCCGCGCGTCGAGCCAGATGCCACCGTGGTGCAGGACGCGCGCGAGACCGATGGAGTCGAGGCCTGCCCGCTCACCGGCCTCCGCGACGAAAGCGTCCCAGCCCAGCGTGCGCAGCTCGAGCCAGCGCGTCGCACGCACCGGCGGATCGAAACGCCGCGCGGCCGGTGAGCCGACGGGCCGCGCGCGGTGCTCGTACGCCTCCTCGTCCGACACGGCGCGAGGCTATCAGATAAGATCGCGCGCCATGGGAGCCCTCGACGGAAGAGTCGCGATCGTGACCGGCGGCGCGAGCGGAATCGGTGCGCGCACCGTGCGTCTGTTCGCGGAGCAAGGCGCGCGCGTCGTGATCGGCGACATGCAAGAAGAGGCCGGGCGCGCCGTCGCCGCCGAGCTCGGGCGCGACGGCGTGTTTCAGCGCACCGAAGTGAGTCGCGAGGACGACGTGCGCGCGCTCGTCGCCCGCGCCGACAAGGAGTGGGGCCGACTCGACTGCATCTTCAACAACGCCGGCTTCGGGGGCGCGCTCGGCCCGATCGCCGAGACACCCGTCGAGGAGTTCGATCTCTCTTTCGCGGTGCTCGTGCGCGGCGTGTTCCTCGGCATGAAGCACGCCGCCCCCCTTCTGTGTCGCCAGGGCGGCAGCATCATCAACACCGCGAGCGTCGCGGCGCTCGTCGCCGGCTACTCACCGCACACCTACGCGGCCGCGAAGGCGGCAGTGATCCAGCTCTCGAAGTCGGTCGCGCTCGAGCTCGCGCCGCAGCGCGTGCGCGTGAACTGCATCTGCCCCGGCTTCATCGCGACCCCGCTGGCGCTGAATACGGTGAATCGCAAGGCGACCGACGCCGAAACGGAGGCCGCCCGCGCGACCATGGCCGCCGCGCAGCCGATCCCGCGCCCCGGCGAGCCGGACGACATCGCGCAGATGGCGCTCTTCCTCGCGAGTGACTCGTCGAGCTTCGTGACCGGCCAGCACTTCGTGGTCGACGGCGGCTTTGCCTCCGGCCGGAAGTGGGACGAGCAGCCCGAGATGTTCCGCCGCTACCGGCCGATTCGCGTGTATCGGCCGAGCTAGGCGCTCGCGGGTCGGCCCGCGGACAGCACCGGGTACTGCCGCTCCGGGGCATCACAGGCGGAGCGAGTCACTTCGCCCTTCTCACCCGCGCGCAGCGCGACCGCGCCGTCGGGCGCGAACTGCACGATGTAGGCGCGGCGCTCGTCGGTCGTCAGGTTCGGACCAGTCGCGTGTGGAGTGAGTGACGAGAACACGACGATGCCGCCTGCGCGCACGGGCGCGGCGACGACTTCGGCGGGCGGCTCGTCGAAGCAGACGAAGCCGAGGTCCGTGCCGCGGTGGGCGAGCGTTCCCCCGCGGTGCAGGCCCGGCACGACGCGCGGGCAGCCGTTCACCTCGCTGGCGTCGGTGAGCGCCACCCAGCACGTGAGGTAGGCCTCGGGCTCGACGAACGTGTAGCCGTTGTCCTGGTGCCACGGGAACGGCGCGCGCGTGCCCGGCTTCTTGTACACGGCCTGATCCCAGTAGAGCCGCACGTCGGGTCCGATCAAGTCGTGAACGAGATCGCAGAACACCGGGTGCCGGCAGAAGTCGCGCAGAAACGGCGAGCGCGCGACCAAGTGAGTCGTGAAGGTGATCTCGTCGGCGCGCGCGATCGCGAAGCGGCCGTTGGGCTGCTTGCGCAGGAACGCCTCGGACTTCGCCTCGAACGGTGCGATCTCTTCGACGACGCGCGCCACGGTCGCCGCATCGAAGGCGTCCTCGAGCACGAAGAAGCCGCGCTCGTCCCAGCTCTTCGCTTGCTCGGCGCTGATGCGCCGGTACGGTCCGCGCGGCGCGCGCCACTGGAAGGAGCGACTCCAGGGATGCGGCTCGGGCTTCACTGCGGCTCCCAGCCTGGCCAACCGCGCAAGCGCGGCTCAGGCAGAGGCGGCGCGGGCGGCAAGTCACCCGGAGCCCGCGGCCACGCGATGGGAGTCACTTCGCTCGCCACGACGCCGCCGAGCGCGATGCCTGGACGGTCGACGCACGGGTGTTTGAACTTCTCGTGTGTCTTGCGAGTGGTGCCGTCGGCGAAGTAGATGATGGTGTGCACGCGGCGCGTGCGCGCGCTGTGATTCGCGCCGGCGACGTGAATCGTCAGTCCGTGGTGGAACACGACGTCTCCCGAGCTCACAGGCACATACTCCGGCGGAATGCCTCGCGCTTCCTCCCCGTGTTCGAGGTCGAAGCCGGTCGACGTGAAGATGTTCGAGAACTTCTTCACGTTGAAGAGATGCGAGCCGGGCACGTAGCCCATGCAACCGTTCTCGCGATCGGCGCCCTCGAACGCGATCCACGCCGTGATCGTGTTCGCCTCCTGAAGCGGCCAATACGGTTGGTCGTGATGCGCGTCCGTTCCGCGGCCGCCCGGCTCCTTGTACAGCGCTTGGTCGTGCCACAGGCGCAGCCTGGGCTGGTGCAGCAGCTCCGCGGCGACCTGCGCAAGCCTCGGGTGAAACGAGAGCTCGCGCACCTCGGGAAAGTCCTCCCACAAGTTGATCACCTGGTGGAACGACTGCTCGTACAGCGAGCGTTCGGCCAACGGACGCGTTTCGTGCGCGGTGCGGGCGGCAACGCCGCGATCGACAGCCGCGCCGAAGCGCGCGATCTCCGCGGGCTCGAGCAGTCCGCGCACGACGAGATAGCCGCGCTCGTCGAAGAGTTTCCGCTGCTCTTCCGTCGTCACGGCCATGACCCAGTATAATCCGCGACCCCGAGCGGATTCTCGGGAACGGAGAACGACGATGGCGAAGAAGAAGGTGGCGAAGCGCGCGAGCAAGAAATCCACGAGCGCGCGCAAGCCCGCCCCCAAGTCGAGCGGCACGCCGGCCCCGCTCGATCCGGTCGCGGCCGCGCTCGCGCGCAGACGCCTCGCGATGATCAGCCGCTAGGGCCCAGTCACAGCGCCGCGGCGAGCTCGCGGACTTGCATCAGGTCGTCGCGCAGCTTCGCGAGCCCCGTCTTCGGGAGTGTCTCGCCGCGACGGGCTTCGCGCTGCAGCTCGAGCAGGCGCTTGCGGGCGCCCTCGATCGTGAAGCGCTCCGCGTAGAGCAGATGCTTGATGGTCAGGATCGTCTCGAGATCCCGCCGCCGGTACATGCGCTGCTTCGAGCGCGACTTCGGCGGAGCCATCGCCTTGAACTCGGTCTCCCAGAAGCGCAGCACGTACGGCTCCACACCGATCAGCTTCGCGACCTCACCGATCCGGAAGTAAGTCCGGTCGGGGATCTTGGCCATCTGAGTCTCGACTGCTTGGAGCATGCTCCCCCCTCGCCTCGCGGCGCTCGCTATTCGTCGTCGTCCTCGTCGTCGTCGTCGGAGCCCTCGATCTCCTGGCCTTCGTTCAGCGCGTTCTTCAGCACGAGACTCGGCTTGAACGTGAGCACGCGCCGCGCCTCGAGCTGGATCTCTTCGCCCGTCTGCGGATTGCGGCCTTTGCGCGCGTTCTTCTCGCGCACGATGAAGTTCCCGAAGCCCGAGAACTTCACCTTCTCTCCGCCGACGAGCGCGTCCTTGATGACGTCGAAGACGGTCTCGACGAGCTCCGCCGACTCTTTCTTGGAGAAGCCGACCCGCTCGTAGATGGTCTCGACGATGTCCGCCTTGGTCATTCAACCCCCTCCTGATCGCTTCTGACTCGCCACTCGATGACTCGCCGGCCGCTAGCGCAGCTCGGCGCCAAAGCGCTGACCGAGCATGGCCACGATGCGCTCGGTCGTCCTCCCCACCTCTGCGTCCTGGAGCGTACGGTCCCCGCGCTGAAACACCAGTCGAAAAGCGACGCTGACCTTCGCGGGTGGGACGCCCTTGCCCTCGTATCGGTCGAAGATGTCCGCGGATGCCAGGATCGACCCGGCCGTCTTGCGGATCGCGTCGAGCACGTCGCCCGCCGGCTGACTCCGGTCGAGCAGCACCGCCAGGTCACGCCGCACCGCGGGATACGGCGACGGATCGCGGTAGCGCGGTGACTCGGGCGCCAGCCGGAGACACGCGTCCAGATCGAGCTCGAAGACCGCGCAGGGCGCGTCGATCTCGTACGCCTTCGCGACCTCGGGGTGGAGATCGCCGACCCGACACAGCACCGTGTCGCCCCGGCGCAGCTCGCCGGACGCGCCGGGGTGCAGCCACGGGACGAGCGTCCCCGCGTGAAACGAGGGGGTGTGGCCCAGCTTGCGCAGCACGGCCTCGGCCGCGCCCTTCGCGGCGAAGAACGGCGGCTGCGGTGTCTGCGGGTCCCAGAGACTCGCGCGCCCCGTGGCGATCACGAGTCCCGCGGCGCGCAGCGGCTCCTTGGGCAGCTCGCCCTCGCGCGCCAGGAAGACGCGGCCAGCCTCGAAGATGCGGATGCGCTCGACCTGGCGCGACAGGTTGCGGCGCGCGGCGTGAAGCAGGCCGGGCAAGAGAGTGGTCGCGAGCTCCGAGCCCTGGCCCGGCATCGGGTTCTCGATGCGCACCACGCGGCGCAGCGAATCGTCGGCCGGAAGGCGCAGGGCGTCGAGGTCCGCGGACACCAGCGCCGGGAATTGGCGCAGCTCGACCAGCCCGGCACGGGCGAGTGACTCGCGTGCCCGGTCGAGGAGCGAATACGCGGCCGGCCGAGTCACCGGTGAGACCGAGGCGACCGGCATCGAGGCCTCGATCCGGTCGTAGCCGTGAATGCGCGCGACCTCTTCGATCAGGTCGGCGGGGATCGCGAGATCGTTCCGCCAGCTCGGGATGGCGCAGCGGAGCTTCCCATCCGCGTGGGCTTTGGCCGTGACTCCGACGCGTCCCAGCAGCGCGATCACCTCCGCGCTCGAGAGACTCGTTCCGAGCAGCCGGTTGGGATGCTCGGGATCGAGAGTCACGACGTCGGCGTGTTCGAGCGGCGTGCCGAGGGTCTCGACGCGCCCGCGCGACACGGTGCCGCCCGAAAGCTCGGCGACGAGCCGCGCGCAGCGATCGGCCGCGCGCGCGACGCCGTCGCGGTCGACGCCGCGCTCGAACCGGTAGCACGCCTCGGTGCGCAGACCGAGCCGGCGCGACGTTCGGCGCACCGAGACCGGCTCGAACTGCGCGCTCTCGATCAACACGTCGGTCGTGCCGTCGCGCACCTCGGTCTCGGCCCCACCGATCACCCCCGCGAGCGCGATCGCGCGCTCCGCGTCGGCGATCACCAGATCCGTCGGCGCGAGCGCGCGTGTCTCGCCGTCGAGCGCTGCGAGCTTCTCGCCGGCGCCAGCGCGGCGCACGCGCACGACGCCTCCCCGCACGGCCGCGAGGTCGAACGCGTGCAGCGGCTGGCCGAGCTCGAGCAGCACCAGGTTCGTCACGTCGACCACGTTGTTGATGGCGCGCATGCCGGCGGCTTCGAGTCGCGCGCGCAGCCAGTCGGGTGACGGGCCGACGCGCACGCCCCGCACGACGCGCGCGACGTAGCGCGCGCAGCCGTCGGGCGCTTCGATCGCGACGCGCACGTCCTGACTCGCGGCGCGCGTGCCTTCGCTCGGCTCGCTCGGCGGCAGGCGCAGCTCGCCGCCGAACAGCGAGCGCACCTCGCGCGCCATGCCGAGCATCGAGACCCAGTCACCGCGGTTCGGCGTGATCTCGACGTCCAGGATCGCGTCGCCCGCGCGCAGCGCGTCGGAGAGCGGCGCGCCGACGATCGCGCTCGCTTCGAGCACCAGAATGCCCGCGTGCTCGTCGGAGAGACCGAGCTCGCGCGCCGAGCAGATCATGCCTTCCGACGACTCACCGCGGATCTTCGACTTCTTCAGCTTCGTGCCGTCCGGCAGCGTGGTCCCGGGCAGCGCGACCGCGACCTTCTGGCCCGCGGCCACGTTGGGCGCGCCGCACACCACCGCGATCGGCTCCGCACCGCCGACGTCGACGCGGCAGAGTGACAGGCGATCCGCGTTCGGATGCTGCCGCTTCTCGACGACGAGGCCGACGCGCAGCGCCGAGAGATCGGGGCCGGAGCGCACGATCTCCTCGATCTCGAGGCCCGCGAGAGTGAGTCGTTCGCACAGCTCGGCTTCTTCGGGAAGCTCGATCCACTCGCGCAGCCAGCCCAGCGGAACTCTCATGCCAGCGGCTCGAGCGCGCGGACGTCGCCGTCGAACATGCGATGGATGTTCGGAATGCCGAAGCGCTGCATCGCCGTGCGGTCGATCGTCATGCCAAACGCGAAGCCCTGCCAACGGGTCGAGTCGATGCCGCAGTTCTCGAGCACGCCCGGGTGAATCATTCCGCAGCCGCCCCACTCGAGCCATCCGCCCTCCCACGAGAAGTCGAACTCGGCCGACGGCTCGGTGAACGGGAAGAAGTGCGGGCGGAAGCGCAGGCCCACGTCCGCGCCCATCAAGTGGCGCGCAAAGGCGTAGAGCACGCCCTTCATGTCGCCGAAAGTGACTCGCTCGTCGACCATGAAGCCTTCGATCTGGTGGAAGAACGGCGAGTGAGTCGCGTCGAAGTCGACCCTGTAGACGCGCCCGGGCGCGATGAAGCGGAACGGCGGCGTACGGCCGGTCATGGCGCGGATCTGCACCGGCGAGGTCTGCGTGCGCAGAACGTGGCCGCCCGAGACGAAGAACGTGTCGTGTGAGTCGCGCGAAGGGTGATCGGCGGCGATGCGCAGCGCGTCGAAGTTGTGCCACTCGGTCTCGACTTCGGGACCGTCTTCGACCGAGAAGCCCAGGCCGGCGAAGAACTCGGCCATGTCCCGCTCGACTCGGGTGACCGGATGGAGCACGCCCGCCGCCGGCGCGACACCCGGGAGTGTCACGTCGAGCGCGCGCTCTCGCAGCGCCTGGTCCGAGCTCGCGCGCTCGAGCTCGCGCTCGCGCTCCGCGACCTCGTCCTCGATGCGCTTCGCGGCGCGATTCAGCGCGTCGCCCGCGGCCTTGCGCTCGGCCTGGGGCAGCTCACCGATGGAGCGCAGCCGCGACGAGACGGAGCCCTTGCGCCCGAGGAAGCGCGCGCGCACCTCGCGGAGCAGCTGCAGTGACTCCACTCCGGCAATTGCGTCGTGCGCCTCGCGGCACAGCGCGTCGAGCTCGTCGCTGCCCGCCCCCACAGGCGGGCTCAGGCGGCGGACTGCGCGAGCTTGACCAGCTCCGAGAACGCCGTCGGCTCGGCGATCGCGAGCTCGGCGAGGATCTTGCGATCCATCTCGACGCCCGCGGCCTTGAGCCCGGCGATGAAGCGGCTGTACGTGAGTCCGTGCTCGCGCGCAGCGGCGTTGATGCGCGCGATCCACAGGCGGTGGAACTGGCGCTTGCGCTGCCGGCGGTCGCGATACGCGTACACGAGACTCTTCTCGACCGCGAGCCGCGCCGGCCGAACCAGCGCGCCGCGTGCCGCGTAGAAGCCGCTCGCGCGCTTGATGATCTTCTTGTGACGTCGCCGCTTGGTGACGCCGCGCTTGATTCGCATGGTGAGTCCCTCTTCTCCCTGGCTCTCTTACAACACTCTACAGATACGGAAGCATGCGCTTGAGTCGCGGCTGGTCCGCGTCGTCGGCAACGACCATCCCGGTGACTCTGCGCTTTTGCTTGCGGGTGCGGTTGATCAGGCGGTGGCCCTTCCAGCCCTGCGTGCGCGCGATCTTCCCGCTCCCCGTCTTTTTGAATCGTTTTGCGGCTGCGCGCCGCGTCTTAACTTTCGGCATGGTCGGTTCCTTCGTCTTCCGCGTCGTCTTCGTCTTCTGCGGCGAATCGCTCCGCCGCCGCCGCTTCCGCGGCTTCGGCCGCGGCCGCCGCCGCTTTCTCTTCCGCCGTCGGCACCGGCGCTTCGCCGGCCGCCTGCAGCTTCGCCAGCTTGGCCGCTTCCGAGGCCTTCCGGGCCTCGATCTTCTTGATCGCAGCCCGGTCCGGCGAGAACATCATCGACAGCATGCGCCCTTCCATCTGCGGGCGCGACTCCGGCTTCGCGATCTCGCCCAAACGCTTGGTCACCCGCTCGAGAAGGGCGTGACCCACTTGGACGTGCGTGATCTCGCGACCGCGGAAGGTGACGGTCGCCTTGACCTTGTCACCGTCCATCAGGAAGCGCTCGGCGGCCTTCATCTTGAAGCCGAGATCGTGCTCGTCGATCTGCGGGCGCAGCTTGATTTCCTTCAACTGACTCTGGTGTTGCGAACGCTTCTGGGTCGAAGCCTTCTTCTTCAGCTCGTACTTGTACCGCCCGTAATCCATGATCTTGCACACGGGCGGCGTGCCGTTCGGCGAGATCTCGACGAGGTCGAGGCCGATGCGAGCCGCGATGTCGCGCGCCGCGTCGGTCGGCATGACCCCGAGCTGTTGCCCGTCTTCGTTCACGACCCGCACTTCCGGCACGCGGATCGCGCGGTTCACTCGGACCTTGTCCTTCTCGGGCGCCACGTCCCGCCAACGGCGTCTACGGAATCCCACGCGTTCTGATCTCCTCCTGGATGTTTTTCTCGAATTGCTCGAGCGGCATCACTTCCTGAGCCGAGCTCTTTCGGCGCCGGACGCTGACGCTGCGCGAGGCCTGTTCGCGCTCGCCGACGACGAGCGCGTAGGGAATCTTGTGAGTCTCTGCCGATCGCACGCGGTAGTTGAGTGTCTCGCTGCGCAGGTCCGCTTCGGCGCGGACGCCGGCGGCCAGCAACAGATCCGCCACCTCGCGCGCGTACGCGGACTGGCGATCCGAGACGGGCAGCACGCTCACTTGGAGGGGCGCGAGGAATACCGGGAAGTCACCGCCGGTGTGCTCGAGATAGATCGCGATGAAGCGCTCCAGCGATCCCAACACTGCCCGGTGTAGCATCGCCGGCTCGTGCTCTGCGCCGTCGGCGCCGATGTATTTCAGGCCGAAGCGGCCGGGCATGGCCGTGTCGATCTGCAGCGTGCCGAGCTGCCACCAGCGTCCCATCACGTCCTGAAAGTGTCTCTCGATCTTCGGGCCGTAGAAGGCGCCCTCGCCCGGCTTGATGCCGCACTTCGCGCCGGTGCTCTCTACGGCGGCCACAAGCATCTTCTCGGCGCGGTCCCAGGTCTCGATGCTGCCGATGAACTTCTCGGGTCGGGTCGAGACGAAGGTCGAGACTCCGGAGAAGCCGAGATCGCGGTCGACCTCGCTGCAGAGCTGCATGAAGCGGTCGATCTCGCCGCCGATGTCTTCCCAGGCGCAGTAGATGTGACCGTCGTCCTGCGCCATGGAACGCACGCGAGTCATTCCGTGGAGTGACCCGGTGCGCTCGTTGCGATGCAGCCGCGAGAACTCCGCGAGGCGCAGCGGCAGCTCGCGATACGAGCGCTTGCGCGAGCGGAACAGCAGGCAGTGACCGGGACAATTCATCGGCTTCACGCCGAGCTCTTCGCCTTCTTCCGAGCCCGGGAACAGGAAGAAGTCACCCGCGAAGTTGTCGTAGTGACCCGAGGTCTTGTACAGCTCGGCCGAGAAGATCTGCGGACACATGACTTCTTCGTAGCCGTACTTGCGGTACAACCCGCGCACGTACTCGATCAGCGCGTTGTAGAGCGCCAGGCCCTTCGGGAGATAGAACGGCGAGCCCTGGGCCCACTCGTGGAACTGGAACAGCTCGAGCTCTTGGCCGACGCGCCGATGATCGCGCTCCTTGGCCGCTTCGACGCGCGCGAGATGCTCGTCGAGTGACTTCCGATCCTTGAAGGCGACGCCGTAGATGCGCTGCAGCATCTTGTTGTTCTCGTCGCCGCGCCAATACGAGCCCGCGAGCTCCGTGAGCTTCCACGCGCCGATCTGCCCGGTGCGCTGCACGTGCGGCCCGCGGCACAGATCGACGAAGTCGCCGTCGCGGAAGACCGTGATCTCGGCGTCGGCCGGGATGTCCGCGAGCCGCGAGACTTTGAGTGACTCGCCCAGCGACGCGAACAGGCTCTCGGCGTCGGCCCGCGAGAGGATCTCGCGCTCGAACGGCCGATCCTCGGCCACGATCTTCGCCATCTCCGCCTCGATCCGCGGCAGGTCCTCGGGAGTGAGTCGCACGGGAACGTCGAAGTCGTACTGGAACTTCTCGCTGTGATCGCTGCGGCCGACATCGATCTGAGTTGTGGGCCAGAGGCGCTTCACCGCGTCGGCCATGACGTGCTCCGCGGAGTGGCGAATCACGTGGCCGCCTTCTGGATCGCGCGCCGTGATCACTCGGAAGCGGCCGCCGCTGCGCAGAGGCGCGCGCAGATCGACGAGCACGCCGTCGAGCTCGCCGGCGAGCGCCGCCTTCCCGAGTCCTGCGCCGATTCGCTGGGCAACTTCGCGCGAGGTTGTGCCGCTCGGCACACTCATACGGGTGCCGTCCGGGAGCTCGAGCTGAACTTCACCGGCACTCATCGATTGACGCGACTCGGCGGCCTGTTGGTAGGCACGGGCGGTTTCGAACCGCCGACCCCTACCGTGTCAAGGTAGTGCTCTACCCCTGAGCTACGTGCCTGTAAACCAGCGTCCCAGGTATCAATTCGCCCTATGGGTGTCAATTTGGCGGCGTGCCGGGAGCGAGCGTCTCGGGCGCGGCCGGGTGCACCTCGACTCGCAGCCGCGCGCGGCCTGCGCCGGCGTCTTCCGGGCTGAGTGCGAAGCCGTCGAAGCGGACACTGGCGAGTTTCTCTTGGAGCGCCCCCGGACCGAGCGAGGAGACCACCTGGAGGGTCGCGCCGTGGGGCCGGAGCTCGCGAACCTCGGCGCTGCGCGCGCCGAGCTGCTGTAGAAGCACGCGCCGCACGGACAGGACCTGTTCGAGGCTCGACACCGCGTCGAGCCCGAGCTCGACGGGCCGATCGGTCGCGGCGACGGCTTCCCAGTTCCGCTGAAGCTGGAGCGCGAGGTTCTCGCCGACCTGCGGCTCGACGGCTTGGAGCGCGCGCGCGATCGCGGCATCGCGCTCGGCGTGATAGCCGGCCGCCTCGAAGCGCGCGATCGCGAGCTCGCTGCCATCGTCGGTGCGCTGCGCGCGCGCGCGGACTTCGGCGACGCCGCCCGGCACGCTGCTCGCGCCTGGCGCAGAGGTGCGCCAGTCGACTTCGAGATCGAGAGCGACATCGGCACCGAGCGAGCGCGCGAGCTCGAGCGCGCTCGCCGGCTCGCCAGCCACGCCTGGTCGGAGGGCGGCCTCGACGAATACGAACTCGCGATCCGACAGGCTGCGGCGAACCGACTGCTCGAGGTGCGCGAGTGCACCGGCGGGCGGTGCATCGGCGAGCGAGCCGACGGGCCGGACCCGCAGCGCGAGCGACGGACGGTCTCCCGCCTCATGCAGGAATCCCTCCTTCACGAGCAGCGCGCGAAGCTGAGTCGTGTCGATGCGCGCCGTGATCGGCAGCGAGTACTCCTCTACGGCGGGGTCGAGCGGTGAGTGGCGCCGCTCGAGCGCGCCGTCGATGCGGTAGGTCAGCACGAAGCGCTGCGCGAGCGGCGCGACAACCGCGCGCAACTTCTCCGCCTCGAGCGCGTACTTGTCCTGGCCGAGGATGCCGCGCGCCGCCTCGAGCACCGCGGCGACCAGGCCCGCGCGATAGGCGGCGTCGCGCGGCGGCGTGTCTCCGACCTCGGCCGAAGAGACCACGCCCTGCACCGAGACACTGACGGGCTCGAGCGCGAGTGCGACCGGCGCGAGCGCGAGACATGCGAGCGCGAGACACGCGCGAGTCATGCGACGCGACATCGTGTAGCCCCCCGCCCGAAGATCCCGTCGAGCTCCTGCACGAGTGTCTGAGACACGCGCACGCGATGGCGCGGCAGATCGAAGACCGCCGACGCGCCGGCAGAGAGCACCAGCTCGAAGCTCACCGGCACCGTGCCCGGGACCAGGTCGAGCGCGCGACGCAGCTCGCCGAGCCGCTCGGGCGAGAGCTCTTCCTCTTTCACCGCGACGACGACGCGACTCGTGCGCTGGTTCCACGCGTCGGCCAGCCGCACGATCTCGTCCGCGTGCAGCTCCGGGCGCTCCGGCTCGCCTGCGACGTTGCCCTTCACGAGCACCGGCGCGTCCCCTTGGAGCAGCGCGGAGAACTTTGCGTAGGTCTTCGGGAAGAAGACGACGTCGAGCGTGCCGCCGAGATCCTCGAGCGTGGCTCGCGCCATGAGGTCGCCCTTGCGCGTGTTCTGGACGCGCAGGCCGCCGAGCATCCCGCCGATCCAGACCTCGCGGCGCCGGCCGGGATCGTCGGGGATGCGGTCGAGGCGGAAGCTCGTGAACAGCTCGAGGGGCCGCGCGTGCTCGCGCAGCGGATGACCCGTGACGTAGAAGCCGAGCATCTCCTTCTCGCCCGCGAGCAGCTCCGCGTCGGCCCACTCGGCGACTTCCGGCAGCGCGGGCTCGGCCGTCTGCAGCTCTACACCGAAAAGTGACACCTGGCCCAGCTCGCGATCACGCAGGTCTCGCTGCGCGCGCTCGAGCGCCGCGGCGAGTCCCTGCCAGAGCGAGGCGCGCGTCGCCTTGGTGAAGTCGAATGCTCCGCAGCGGATCAGGCTCTCGATCACGCGCCGGTTGACGCGCCGTGAGTCGATGCGCCGCACGAAGTCGTACAAGCTCGTGAAGGGCCCGCCCTCGGCGCGCGTCTCCAGGATCGCGTCGATCGCGGCGTCCCCGACGTTCTTCACGCCGCCGAAGCCGAAGCGGATGCCTTCGGGCACGACCGCGAAGTCGCGCTCCGACGAGTTCACTTCGGGCGCGAGCACCGGAATGCCGCGGTCGCGCGCGTGGCCGATGTACTTGCCGAGCTTGTCGGTGTTGCCCGACTCGATCGTGAGCAGCGCCGCGAGATACTCGCGCGGGTGATTCGCCTTGAGATACGCCGTCTGATAGGTGATCAGGGCATACGCCGTGGAGTGCGCCTTCGGAAACGCGTAGCCGGCGAACTTCTCGATCATCTCGAAGAGCGCCTGTGCCTTCTTCGCGTCGCAGCCACGCTCGACGGCGCCGGAGATGAACCGCTGGCGCTGCTTCTCCATCTCCTCGGGCTTCTTCTTGCCCATCGCGCGGCGCAGGAAGTCCGCCTCGCCGAGCGAATAGCCCGAGACGCGGTTCGCGATCTGCAGCACCTGGTCCTGATAGACGATCACGCCGAGCGTCTCCTTGGTGACTTGCTCGAACGCCGGCAGGAAGTACTCGACCCTCGCCATGCCCAGCTTTCGGTCGACATACTCCTGGGTCGCGCCCGACTCGAGCGGCCCCGTCCGGTACAGCGCGATCAGCGGGATGATCTCGCGAAAGACCTTGGGCTTGAGCTTGGTGACGAGCTCGGTCATCCCGCTCGACTCCATCTGGAACACGCCCTCGGTGTCGCCGCGCGAGAGCAGCTCGAACGTCTTCTTGTCGTCCATCGGAATGTCGGCGACGGAAAACTCCGGCTGACTCGTCGCGCGCACGAGTCGCTCGGCATCGCTGACGATCGTCAGGGTGCGCAGGCCGAGGAAGTCGAACTTCACCAGACCCACGCGCTCGACCATGTTCATGTCGAACTGAGTCACGACTTCGCCCGACTTCGGGTCGCGGTAGAGCGGGACGAGCTCGATCAGCGGCCGATTCCCGATCACGACGCCCGCGGCGTGCGTCGACGCGTGGCGAGTGAGTCCCTCGAGCGCGAGCGCGGTGTCGAGCAGGCTCTTGACCTGCGGATCCTCCTTGGCCTTGGCGAGATCGGGCGAGGTGTCGATCGCCTCCTGCAGCGAGATTCCGAGGATGTCCGGCACGAGCTTCGCGATGCGGTCCACGTCGCCGAACGACATGCCGAGCACGCGGCCGACGTCGCGGATCGCGGCGCGCGCCTGCAGCTTCCCGAACGTGATGATCTGCGCGACGCGCTTCTCGTCGTTGCCCTCGCCGTCGTACTTGCGCCGCACGTACTCGATCACGCGGTCGCGGCCGCGCATGCAGAAGTCGACGTCGATGTCGGGCATCGAGATGCGCTCGGGATTCAGGAATCGCTCGAAGAGAATGTCGTACTCGAGCGGATCGACACCCGTGATGCCCAGTGAGTACGTGACCAGGCTGCCCGCCGACGAGCCGCGCCCCGGTCCGACGGGGATGCCGTGGTCGCGCGCGTAGGCGATGAAGTCCGCGACGATCAGGAAGTAGCCGGCGAAGCCCATCTTGCAGATGGTGTCGAGCTCCATCTGCAACCGTTCGGTGTAGGCCTCAGCCAACTTCGCGAAGGGCTCGTCGGGCGCAAACCCCATGCGCCGGCGCAGGCCTGCCCAGGATTCCTCGCGCAGCACCGCCTCGCGCGTCGTGTGACTCGCCACCTGGAACTCGGGCATGTGATACACGCCCGTCTCGAGCTCGAGCGAGCAGCGCTCCGCAATCTCGACGGAGTTCGACACGGCCTTCGGGAGATCGGAGAAGACCTCCGCCATCTCGGCGGCGGACTTCACGTAGAAGCCCTTTCCGTCGAAGCGGAAGCGCGCAGGGTCGCCGAGCGTCGTGCCGGTGCCGATGCACAGCAAGGCCTCGTGCGGGCCGTGATCGTGCGCGTGGAGATAGTGCGCATCGTTGGTCGCGACGAGCGGGAGCTTGAGATCCTCCGCGATGCGCAGGAGCTCCTTGTTCACGCGCTCCTGCAGCTCGATGCCGTGCCGCTGTATCTCGACGTAGAAGCGGCCCGGGAACAGGCGCGAGAAGTCCTCCGCGAGCTCGTACGCGCGCCGTGTCTCGCCGGTGCCGAGCGCGCGACAGATCATCGACGAGAGACAGCCCGACGTCGCGATCAGCCCCTCGCTGTGCTGGCGCAAGAGCTCGAGGTCGATGCGCGGCTTGTAGTAGAAGCCCTCGAGGTAGCCCTTCGAGACGAGCGTCATCAGGTTGCGATAACCCGTCGGGTTCATCGCGAGCAGCAAGAGGTGATTGATCGCGTCGAAGCCGCTCTTGTCTTGCGCGCGCTTCTCCTTCTCGAAGCGCGAGCCGCTCGCGATGTAAGTCTCGCAGCCGATCAGTGGCTTGATGCCCGCTGCGCGCGCCTTGTCGTAGAACTCGGCCGCGCCGAACAGATTGCCGTGGTCGGTCATCCCGACCGCCGCCTGCCCGAGCTCCTTCACCTGCTCGAACAGCGGCGCGAGCTTGATCGCGCCGTCGAGCAGCGAGTACTGGGTGTGCAGGTGCAGATGCGCAAACCCATCTCGCGCTACCAACTAGCGTTCCCCCACTTGGAGTGTACTTCGCTCGCCTTCGGCTCGCTGCGCGCGGCTTCGCCGCCTGCACGCCGGCCGCGAGGACGGCCTGGCGTCCGGCTCACTCCCATTCGATCGTCGCGGGGGGCTTGCTCGAGATGTCGTAGACGACGCGGTTCACGCCGTGGACTTCGTTCGTGATGCGGCTGGAGATGCGCGCCAGAAGCTCGTGAGGCAGCGGCGCCCAGTCCGCGGTCATCGCGTCGCGCGAAGTGACACAGCGCAGCGCGATCGTGTTCTCGTAGGTGCGATAGTCGCCCATCACGCCGACGGAGCGGATCGGCAGGAAGACGGCGAACGCCTGCCACAGGCGCTCGTACCAGCCCGCGGCACGGACCTCGTCCTGGACGATCTTGTCGGCCGCGCGCAGGATCGCGAGCCGCTCGCGAGTGACTTCGCCGACCACGCGGATCGCGAGGCCGGGTCCCGGGAACGGGTGGCGGCGCGACAGCGCGGGCGGCACGCCCAACCGATCGCCGACCTCGCGCACCTCGTCCTTGAACAGCTCCCGCAGGGGCTCGACGACCTCGAGCTTCATCACCTCGGGCAGCCCGCCGACGTTGTGGTGCGTCTTGATCGTCGCCGATGGACCGTGCACGGAGACGGACTCGATCACATCCGGATACAGCGTTCCCTGGGCGAGGAAGCGCGCGCCCTCGATCTTGCTCGCCGCGCGCTCGAACGCCGCGACGAACGTGTGACCGATGATGACGCGCTTCTTCTCGGGCTCTTCGACGCCGCGCAGGTTGCGCAGGAACTTGTCGCTCTCGTCGAGGGTCACGAGCGGAATGCCCAGCTCGTCGCGGAATGCGCGCTCGACCTCCTCGCGCTCGTCGGCGCGCAGGAGGCCGTTGTCGACGAAGAAGCAGTGGAGCTGCTCGCCGATGGCGCGGTGGAGCAGCACCGCGACCACCGTGGAGTCGACGCCGCCCGAGACGCCACACACGACGCGCGCGCCGCCGATGCGCTCGCGCAGGCGCGCGAGCTCGCTCGCGATGAACTCGTCCATCGTCCAGGTGCCGTGCAGGCCCGCGACTCGGAGCAGGAAGTTCTCGAGGATCTTCGCGCCGTGCTCGGTGTGGACGACCTCGGGATGGAACTGCAACCCGTAGATCTTGCGATCGGCAGAGCGGACCGCCGCGAACGGACAGTTCGCCGAAGTCGCGATGGTCTCGAAGCCGGCGGCGAGCGCAGTGACTCGGTCGCCGTGACTCATCCACACGGTGCTGCGCGCCGGCACGCCGTCGAGGAGTGGGTCGTCGCTGCCGGCGCGCTCGAGCTCGGCGCGGCCGAACTCGCGTGCACCTGCGGCCTCCACCTTCCCGCCGAGCTCCTGCATCAGGAGCTGCATGCCGTAGCAGATGCCCAGCGTCGGCACGCCCAAGCGGAACACTTCGGGATTGGTCCTCGGCGCATCTGCGGCGTAGACGCTCGCGGGCCCACCGGAGAGCACGACGGCGCGCGGGGCGATCTCGCGCAGGCGCTCGCTGGTGACCCACGGAGGTACGATCTCGCAATAGACGTGCAGCTCCCGGATGCGGCGCGCGATCAGCTGCGTGTACTGCCCGCCGTAGTCGACGACGATGGCGCGTTCGGTCGCCGCCAACTCGCTACTTGCTCTCGAGCCAGTAGTTCGGCGGCTCTTCGGTGATGATCACGTCGTGCGGGTGTGACTCGCGCAGCCCGGCCGCGGTGATGCGCACGAACTGAGCGCGTTTGCGCAGCGCCTCGAGGTCCGGCGCGCCGATCAATCCCATGCCCGAGCGCACGCCGCCGAGCAGCTGGTAGAGACTGTTCGAGAGTGGCCCGCGATGCGGCACGCGGCCCTCGACGCCTTCGGGCACGAGCTTCGAGGACTGGCGCACCTCGTTCTGGAAGTAGCGATCGCGATAGCCCTCGCGCATGGCCGAGAGCGAGCCCATCGCGCGGTACACCTTGTAGGAGCGACCCTGATGCAGCACGACGTCGCCCGGGCTCTCATCGGTTCCCGCGAATAGCGAGCCGATCATCACCGTGTCCGCTCCGCCCGCGAGCGCCTTCACGATGTCACCGGAGTATTTGATCCCGCCGTCGCCGATCAGCGGCACGCCGTGGCGGCGGCACACTTCGGCGGCATCCATGATCGCAGTGAGTTGTGGCACGCCGACGCCAGCGACGATGCGCGTGGTGCAGATCGAGCCCGGGCCGACACCGCAGCGGACGGCCGATACATGCGCCTTGATCAGCGCCTCCGCGCCCTCCGCGGTCGCGATGTTGCCGCCGACGATCTCCACCGACGGGAAGGCCGCGTGCAGCTCCGAGATCGAGCGCAGCACCGCTTCCGCGTGGCCGTGCGAGCTGTCGACGAGCAGGACGTCCGCGCCCGCGCGAATCATCGCGTCGGCGCGCTCGATCGCATCCTTGGTCACGCCGACCGCTGCGCCGACGCGCAGCCGGCCGAGCGCGTCTTTGTTCGAATTCGGGAAGAGCTGCTGTTTCTCGATGTCCTTGATCGTGATGAGGCCGCGAAGATTCCCGAGGTCGTCGACGACGAGCAGCTTCTCGATGCGGTTCTCGTGCAGCAGTGCTTTGGCCTGCTCCATCGAGACACCGAGGCGCACGGTGATCAGCCCATCGCTGGTCATCACCGTCGAGACCGGAGCCTCGCGGCTGCGCACGAAGCGCAGATCGCGGTTGGTCACGATTCCGACTAGTTTCTCGCCGCGCACGACCGGCAGGCCCGAGATGTGGTGCTCGTGCATGATGTCGAGCGCGTCTTGGATCGGTTGGTCGGGCTCGAGCGTGATCGGGTCGACGATCATTCCCGACTCGGAGCGCT
>Ga0326726_10000298_pt1 | contig 47409 bp, 40 predicted proteins | sample MHFenrmetagenome_2_FD_207603 | JGI IMG/M metagenome (GOLD analysis project Ga0326726, IMG submission 207603) | Lab enriched peat soil microbial communities from Michigan Hollow, Ithaca, NY, United States - MHF15MN | ecosystem: Environmental > Terrestrial > Soil > Wetlands > Peat | place: USA... | reverse complement strand
AGGTTCAGATCTTGTCCGGGGATTGTGAAACGCATGTCAGGCATGATTCTCGCTCCAGTCTGAGGTCGTTGATGACGTCTTTAGGGTTGATGTCGGCAAGGCAGGCCCGCCCGCAACGGTTGCAGCCCACACAGATCTGCTGGTTGTCGTTTGCCGCGAATCCCCGGTAATGGTGGTAGTAGCGGTACTTGAGGCGGTCGCCGTTTCTCGGCCTGAAGTTGTGCCCGCCGGTGACCTGCGCAAAATCGACCAGGTTGCACGAGTAAAGATGGTTCTGGCGTGTCGAGCCTTCGAGGTCTACATCGAAACGCTCTTCGACGCTGTAGCAGTAGCAGGTCGGGCAGACCATCGCGCATGAGCCGCAACTGAGGCACTTGTCGCCCCATTTCTGCCATATCGGTGAGTCGAACTCGATGTCGAGGAAGCAGGGCAGCCCGGATACCTCGATCTTGGTCTGAAAGCTGTGCTTGATGTCCTTGCGCCGTTCGATCAGGCGGCAGTTGTCGTCGTATGACGGCTCCTCGAGTTTGAACTCCTTCAGGAAGCTGTATGCTTTCGAGGAGTTGATCGAGAGGTAGTAGCTGTCGCCGATGTCGGAGCAGAAGAGGTTGAATCCATGGTTGACGGTGTGCCGGTTCATCGAATGGCAGAAGCAGTCCGGCAGGGGCAGGTGGTCCATGCCGATGATGAAGTTGTTTTTCCGGCGGGCCAGATAGTAGGGAGAGGGGTAGGCTCCGTGGAGCATCACGTCGTCGAGGATGTTGATGGCGTTGATGTCGCAGGGCCTGAGCCCGATAAGGATTGTGGGCGGTGCCTCGTACCGGATCTCCTGTTCCCAGTTTCCGTCGGTGAAGTTGAAGTGGGACAGCTCTTCGCGATAGGGCAGGAAAAAGTGCTTGGCAGACGAGTGGGTGACCGTGTAGTCGAAATCGATTTCGGCAGCCGATTTGACCGGCATGAACTGGTAGATCGGTTTGCCGTTGCTTCCGGTATCGACCTTCTGCGGTCCGTAAGCCCTGTTCTCCCTGACGATGGCGTCGATGAAGGCCCTGAATTCGGTTTTCGATATGACCTTGTAGATCATGGGATCCCTCCGGTTTCACGACAATAGATAGAAATGCCCTGAAGCATGGGCGCATTCCTGTCGTCAAGGGAGGGCAACCTGAACCATCAGATTGTCACGGCGGCGGGATGGCGCCTGTGAGATTTCGTCAATTATTAAAATGTACGAAAACCCGGACTCAAATAAAGCGGCGATTTACTTGTCCGGCCATTATCTGACTGTCGGCCCGTAATTTTTCATCAGAACGTACACCTTGTCGTTTTTCCTCACGCGACCGCATTTTACCGTGAAGAGGTCGCCCTGTCCGACCCGATCCACAGGTGCTTCGTCAAGGTGGATCGAGGCGTCGGGCACCGTGACCAGCCCTGATGCAGGTCCCTGGATCGTGAGGGTCTCTCCTGTCTCAAGCCCCCGGGGGGAGTGCACGAGGATTTCCGCGACGCCGGCCTTCGGGAAATATTTCCTGACTATGCCCACGTAGATCTTCGTTTCTGTCGCCTCCGATCCGTGCAGTTTCGTCCATGCTCCTGCTGGGCGTCCGAAGTAGAAGCCGTTAGAGAATCCGCGGTTGTATACTTTTGCGAGCTCCTCCTCAAGGCCAGTCGAGAATGCCTGGTAGGCCTCATGGAAGCCATCCTCATGCCGATGGGCGGCGATGAAGTCGATCGCCTTGCGGTAGCACGCCGTGGTCGTGGAGACATATTCGGGGCTCCTGTTCCGGCCTTCGATCTTGAATGCCCCGATGCCTGCGTCGAAAAGTTGGTAAAGGAAGGTGACCGTGCAGAGGTCTTTCGGGCTCATGACGTAGTCGGTGCCGATTTCGAGCTGGTGATCCTCCTCGTCGTCGGTGATCAGGTAGGAGCGGCGGCAGGGCTGCAGGCACTCACCGCGGTTCGCCGAGCGTCCGAAGAGCTCCTGTGAGATGAAGCATCGTCCCGAGACGGCCACGCACATGGCGCCGTGCACGAAACACTCTATGGTGACCGGCAGTTTCTCTTCGTCGATGCGGGCCGTGATCGACGCTGCCTGTTCGAGGGTCAGCTCCCGTGCCAGCACGATCATCCTTGCGCCCAGCGAGGCGTAGAACCTGACGGCCTCAAAGTTGCTCACCGAAGCCTGCGTCGAGAGGTGGAACGGCATATCGTGCCTCATGCAGGCATTGATGACCGCCTTATCCCAGCAGATCACTGCGTCCAGGCCCGCCATCTTTGCAGACGAAACCACGCTGTCGATCGTCTCGATTTCGGCGTCGTAGATCATGGAGTTCAGCGCAAGGTAAGCCCTGGCGCCTTGGCTGCGGCAGAGCCGCCCGATGCCCCCGAAATCGCCTGTCCTGAACCCCTTGCTCGCGGAGCGCATGTTGAAGCCGTCGGCCCCGAAATAGATGGCGTCGGCGCCGGCATCGAGGGCGGCCCGCATGGACGTCCAGTTTCCGGCGGGAGAGATGAGTTCAGGCTTGTTGTGCTGCAGTGCCACTGGTAAAGGAAAAAAGTGAAAAAGGGAAAATCCGCCGCGTTCGGCGAAGAACGGCGGAAACCGAATTATTCGTTATAATATGAGCAAAAATAATAAGTCACCCGACAATACCATGAATGAACGACTGGCCTCCGGGCTACTTGCCGGCCTGTCCGCAGCGCTGATCATCGCCGAAGCTTTGCTGGCCGCCGTTTACGGATTCCAGCCGGGCCTGATCCTGTTCTGCCTGTCGATCTATGCCGGAGCGGCAGGACTCCTGTTTTCCCTGCGGACCCTTCTCGAAGGGGGCAGCCGAGGCGTTGAAAGCGTTTCTGAACGCAGGGCCAGGGCGATGCAGGATCGGAACATGGGCGGTATCCTCAAGGGCTATGACGTCGATGAAGAATTTATCGGTCACGGGCGGGGAAGTCGCAAGCCCTCTTCGGTCAAGGCTTCCGGTGAATCCCGGCCTCTTGACGAGGATGCGCTGAGGTCTGCTGTTATAAACTATGCGGGTATGGCAGGCGGGTTGGTCAGGCTGCGTGAAACCCTTGAATCGATGGACGATCGGGCTTTCGGGACGATGGCCCGTAGTGCGGGGATTACCGGCGTCACCAGGGAGCGTGCACTCGCAATGGCGATAGAACTTGCATCTGAAGGCGAAGCGGGGAAAGAGGCTTCAGCGCCGACGCTGTCGATCTCACTCGACCGGGAGACTTTCGACGACTACATCCGGAGGGGAATGACAGAGGGCGATGGCGGTCATGATGGAAATGAAGGTACAGGTGCAGGGTTTTCCGTCGGGCTGGATGCCGACAGGCTGTCCGCGTTGCCTTCGGAGCCTCCGACCGATTTCTCCCACGATCCGAAAGCGATCTTTTCCAAAATCAACCGGGCGGGTGGAAAAAGATGAGAGGCCCTGTGTATCCTCCGCTGAGCAAAGCCAAGCTCAGCCGCCTGGCCAAGCTCAGCCAGAAAAAATATCGTGACATTGAGGGTCTGTTCCTTGCCGAGGGGTTGCGCACCGTGAGCGAACTGCTCGATGGGCTGCCCGATCCCGACATGCTTCATGCACTCGTCCTCGAAGAGGGTGCCGTCGGCTGGATGAGCGGTCTCGAGCGCTTTAAAGGGAAAGTGTTCATTGCCGATTCGGATTCCTTTGCCCGATTGGCGCAGACCACAACGCCTCAGGGTGTTTGCGGGGCGTTCAGGAAGCAGTTGGCCGACAAATTCCAGCCAGTTTCAGGAAGATCGTTCATCGTGGCCCTTGACGACGTGCAGGATCCCGGAAATGTCGGCACCATTATCCGCACAGCCGCCTGGTTCGGCGCGGAGGCCGTCATCTGCGGCGAGGGCACTGCCGATCCCTATAACGCCAAGGCGGTCAGGTCGAGTGCAGGCAGCATCCATGCAGTCAGGATCTTTTCCGTTCCGGACCTCGCCCGGGAGCTGCAGCGCCTGCGGGGCGAAGGGTTCATGGTGTCGGCGGCCGCACTCGACGGCAGCGATTACCGGAGCTCTCATGAGTGGCCTGTCCGGAGGGCGCTGGTCATCGGCAACGAGGCCAACGGCATCAGTCCCGACGTGCTTGATCTGGCCGATCGCCTGCTCCTGATTCCCCATGCAGGAAGAACTCCTCCCGTAGAATCGCTCAACGCCTCGGTTTCAGCAGGCATTCTCATGGCAGCCATGTCGTTCGTCTGAGGGTAACTATTTTATTTGTATCACGATACGAATGCTTTGCCGGGTTCTTTACTGTCTGGGGAATGCGGATAGTGAAGATATTGGGCTGAAGCCCGAAGAATTTTTTTTGATGTCTTTCTTACCCCCGGACTTCAGTCCGGGGTGAAAGAGCCCCCCCAAAAAAAACCGGACTTTAGTCCGATATCATTTTTCTGACAACATGGGGCAATTGAGTAAATGGTAACGCGGATGCCCGCCATTCAGCACTTCAGGAATTTCTGAGGAGAGTGCCGATGGCTATGGTTGGCTGAAACATTTCGCCGGAATCGGTTGTTCGATTGGTTGCCTCCTTTTCGAATCCGAACGAGGTATCGGGTGACGAATGCCTCGATACGATAGTGCCAGATCGTATGCTGAAGACAGCCGTGCTTGCTTTTGCAACCTTTTTCGCCACGATAGGCCCGGTCGATCTGGCGGCAATACTTGCTGCCCTCACGCCTTATCATACGGGAGGGGAGCGCCGGGCCTTGGCCGTCAAGGCTGTCATGATCGCGGCATCTATTCTTCTGTTCTTCGCTTTTGGTGGCAAGGCGCTGCTCGATTATCTCGGTATATCGCTGGCTGCCCTGAGGATCTCGGGGGGAATCCTGTTGCTGCGCCTTGGCATCTCGATGGTGTTCGGAAAAGATGCCGGCGGTCCTCGTTCGTCAGAAGAGGAGACCATGGAGGCGATGCAGAAAAAGGATATTTCTGTTTTTCCTCTCGCCATGCCGCTCATTGCCGGACCCTCGTCAATCGGGGCATCCGTGCTTCTCATGGCTGGCACGAAAGGGGATCTGCTGCAGCAGGTGGCCGTCATCACCGGGATGATGGCTGTGCTTGCGATCACCCTGCTGCTTTTCATGGCGGCGTCCGGTGTGCAGCGCATGCTTGGGGTGACCGGCCTGCATGTGATCAGCCGAACGACCGGTGTGGTGCTTTCAGCGCTCGCCGTGCAGTTTATGCTGGATGGGATAAGGGAGAGCGGATTATTGAGATGATGGTATAAAAGAAGGTTTTTCTCAAAGGAGTGGTGACCCCCATGTTTCAAGCCATAGAGCAACTGATCTTCAGGAATCTTACACCACTGTCGATACGGCACCTTCCTCCGCCTGACATCGGTAAAGCCTCCGGCCTTTCGGCTGCGGTTTACCGGCAGTTGGAGCAGGAGTTCCAGACGGTGCCTCCGCTCACAATGCATCACCTGAACCCGTCGCTTATGGCGGGGGTCTGGAGTGCGTGCCGCGAGTCGTTGATCGCCGGATCGGACCGGGCGCTCAAGGAGGCGGTCGCGGTCGCGGTCTCAAAATCCAACAGTTGTCCCTACTGCGTGCAGGCTCACACTTCCATGCTGCGGGGTTTGGGTGAAGCGGCAGCTCTCGAAGGGGTGGAAGGGAGCGGGGACGGGAAGGACGCTTTCAGTGAGGCCGTCGCCTGGGCGGCGGCAACCGGCAAAAAGTCCGCACAAAATGCCGTTCTGCCTTTTTCCCGGGAAAAAGCTCCTGCGATCATGGCCACGGCCGTGCTGTTCCACTACATAAACAGGATGGTCAACATTTTTCTCGACGACACGATGATGCCCATCGTCGGCAAGGTACCTTTGATCAGCGACCAGGCTTTAAAGATTTTCAGCAGCGTAGTGTCTGGACGGATCGTCGCGGTTGATGTTGCTCCTGGCGTATTCCTGACAGCGGCTCCTTTGACGGCTTTACCGGAAGCCTTCTTCTGGGCATCGGGTGCCCCAAATGTGGCGGGCGGCCTTCTGCGTTTCGCATCGGCCGTCAATGCGGCATCACTGACCTCTGTGGATGTCGGGGTGCAGGAACTGGTTCTGCAGGCTATTGCTGAATGGAACGGCGAACCGCAGGAGCCTGGAAAGGCGTGGCTCAACAGAATGGTAGCCGCCCTGCCTGAACAGAAGCGTCCGCAGGCCCGTTTGGCTCTTCTGGCCGCAATGGCTTCGTGGGCCGTTGACGCTGCCGAGATTGCGGCCTTCAAACGCACAGGCCTTGGCGACAGGGATTTGCTGGAAACGGCGGCCTGGGGTGCTTATCTGGCGGCGGAAAGGATTGCAGGGTGGATTGCTCCCGGATAAACAGCAGGGACCAAAGGGACGAAAAGGACAAAAAGGACATAAAGGGTTCGAGAGGAAAAGATGATGCAGCAGCGCCTCTTCATTTCCAGTGTGGATAGATTGCTTTGTTGGCGTTTGTGAGGATCTCTGAAAAAGATGAGTTAAGATGTTGGGCTGAAGCCCGGGGCAACTGAACAGAATGTAACAGTTTAATGTCCGTCGTCCCGATAAGTCGGGACTTTTGAGTGTTGGTGGGTTTTCTGATTCGTGTGCTTCGCCCTCAAACCGTTCACGACGATTTCTCGGGGCGCTATTTAGGTTATGGTTACTCCTGCCTGACGATCAGTACGGGGTAATCGATGTCGTTGACAAGATCCCGGAGGGTCTCATCTGGCAGGTTCGTGCGATCGCCAAGCACGAGGAGGCCGGAATCGATCAACCGGATATAGCGGGCGAGCTGATGGCCGTCGGTCAGCGGGAGATGGTGGTATTCGGTCGGGATGCCAGACGACTCAACGATCAATCCAACCGCCTGCCGGGAGTGTTTTTCGGCATCCGACGCAGGGTCGGTTAAAATGAGATGGAGGGTGCTTTCCGGTCCTGCGATCTCAAGTGCGGTTTCAAGGGCGTGCTTCGAACTTTCCGATCCGTCATAGAGCACTAGAAGCGGTCCTTCTGCGGCCGTAACGCCAGGTCGCATCAGCAACACTGTTTTCTTGCCTTCGTAGAGTGCGCTTCGGGCCGTCGATCCGAGCCCCTTGCGGCACGATGGCGACCGTCCACTGCGTCCAAGCACGAGAATGTCCGCTTCGGGGGCTGCCGCCATGAGCTCTTCCGGCACCATGCCACGCAGTACCCGGAACGTATGGTGGATGGTGTGTGCGTCTGCGGTGTGTTGCAGCATCTCCCTGGCCTGGCGCGCCTGGAGCCTGAGCAGTCGCTCAAGCTGATCGGTGTCGAGTTTTCCCGTTGTCGCGCTGTACCGCCTCACCTCTTCGATGAAAGGCAATCCCGCCATGTGCAGCAGGTTGATGTCCTCCACGAAGATGCCGATCAGTTCTGCCTGCAGCCTGGCGGCCATCTCTGCAGCTGCGTCGAGTGAAGCCCTGCTGTGCGGCGAACAGTCCAGTGCGACCGCGATCGAGCGGATCAGGCCGGTTTTCATCGATGACTCCATTGCTGGTTACGTTCTCTTCAGTCCATTAATTTTTCGGTTCGTCCTTGCGATCCGCAGCGAACGCCTTCTGTTTTTCAGCCATCGCCCTGAGTCGCTCTGCGACCTTCGCGTTGACTGTTCCGGTGGGCCATGCTCCACTGGCATCGGGTTCGCCTGACGGAATTCCGGTAAGGATTTCGATGCCCTGGTCGACATGGGCGACAGGCCAGATAGAGAAGAGCCCGGATTCGACAGCCTTGACGATATCGTTTCTCAGCATCAGGTTCCTGACGTTCGAAGCAGGAATCAGCACTCCCTGGCGTCCGTTCAGGCCCCGCTCCCTGCAAAGATCGAAAAATCCCTCGATTTTTTCATTGACCCCGCCGATCGCCTGCACTTCGCCGTACTGGTTGACCGAACCGGTTACGGCGAACCACTGCCTGATGGGGATGCCGGATATCGTAGAGAGCAGCGCATACAACTCGGCTGAAGATGCGCTGTCCCCCTCGACGCCGCCGTATGATTGTTCGAACACAAGGGTGGCCGACAGCGAGAGCGGCTGGTCGGCGGCAAAGCGGGCGCCGAGGAATCCCGACAGGATCATTACCCCTTTCGAATGGATGGGACCGCCCATCTCGACCTCCCGTTCGATGTCGATCACCTCGCCTTTGCCGAGACGGGCTCTTGCCGTTATCCGGCTTGGGCGGCCGAAGTTCCTGTCGCCCAGCGAATAGACGGAGAGCCCGTTGATCTGGCCGACCTTTTCCGAATCGGTGTCTATCAGGATGGTGCCGCGCATCATTGCCTCCTGCAGTCGCTCCTGGATGCGTGAGGCACGGTGCAATTGTCCGTCGAGCACCGCCTGGACATCGTCGGCCGTGACGGTATCCCGCCCGGTGCCCGAAGCAAGGTAGTCCGCTTCGTGCACGAGGTCGCAGATGCCTTGCAGGTTTGATGTCAGCTTGGTTGCGTCGCCGGCCATGCGGGAGCCTTGCTCTATCACCCTTGCTACTGCGCCGCGGTCGAAATGGCGCAGTTTTTCGCGCACCGCCATCGAACCGATCAGCCTCGCGTAGGCAAGATGCGTTTCATGGTTCCTGTCCATCTCGTCTTCGAAATCGGCGGCCACCTTGAACAGTTCGTTGAAATCGGGATCATAGGTGCTGAGCAGGTAATAGAGCATTCGCTCGCCGAGCAGGATAACCTTGACATCGAGTGGGATCGGTTCCGGTTCGAGGGAGATCGTGCTGACCAGGCTGAAGAGTTGTGCAAGCGATTCTATGCGCACCTGCCGCGTACGAATCGCTTTTTTCAGTGCTTCCCAGGCGAACGGTTCCATGAGCAACCTTCGTGCATCGAGGATGAGGTAGCCGCCGTTGGCCCTGTGGAGGGCGCCCGGTTTGATCAGGGTGAAATCGGTGACCAGCGTTCCCATCTGTGCCGAGTGTTCGATATCGCCTATCAGGTTCTGGCATGCCGGTTTGTCCTCGAGGATCACCGGTGCGCCGTTCATGTGGCTGTTGTCGATCATCACATTGACACGATACCGGATGAAGAAACGACCCCGGCTCATCTGCTTCCGTGAGGAGTGCATCATGAACATCTCCTGGTCCGGCTGCGCTTTTTCGAGGAACTGGTCGAAGTTCTCGATGATGTCGTTTTCGATGGCATCGAGATATCGGATGACATCGCTGAGCTCCTGATATTTGGATCTGATCTCCCCCATGAGGGGTTTCAGGGCGAATTCGGAGACATCCCTGTTCAGCTCCTTGAGCTTTTCGGTTGTTTCACGGTGCCATTTGGGAATCTGTGCCATGATCGACTGGAGGCTGTCCCTGAGTCTCTCGATCTCATGTTCGATTGTCTCACGATCGTTCTGTTTCATTCTCATGTAATCGTCGGAATCGATCACCTTGCCTTTGCGGATCGGGGCGAAGGCGAATCCGCCGGGAGTGCGTATGAGTGCGATGTCGTGTGACTGTGCGTCTTGTTCGAGTGCCTCGATGGAGCGGCCCTGCTGCTCCTGGAACGACTCCTGGATCTCCTTTTCCCTCGACTGGTACTCTTCGCTGCTGAAGGCGGTTGGCATGACGCTGAAGAGGGTCTCGACAAGGTGATCCATGTCGTTGCTGAGCATGCACGCCCTGCCCGGAGGCATGCGAAGGGCTTTCGGGTTCCTCGGTTTTTCGAAGTCGTAGACATAGCACCAGTCGTCGGGCATTGTCGCTCCAGGGGCCAGGCTGTTCAGTAGTTGCAGCACAGTGGACTGCTTGCCTGTGCCGGCCGGGCCGAGGGCAAAGAGGTTGAAGCCGTCATGCCTGATGCCCATGCCAAGCCGAATGGCATCGAGGGCGCGCTGCTGGCCTGCTATTTCGACTGTACCGTCGAGGTCGGCCGTTGTCTTGAATTCGAACTCTCCAGGATCACATTGGCTGAACAGCTGACTTGGGGCAAGCTTTTCAGGTACCTGCATGTCGGATGCTCCTTTTTCCGGACGAGAAGAGGCTGGCTGCAAGGGAGCGGATTCTGCCGGAATCATAGGTCCGCCCTGTTACATGCTAGAACTGTCAGTTTGCCTGAAATGGTTCCCTTCCGGTTTCTTAGGCGTCATCGCCGTCCTCAATGGCCTTGTGCAGGTGTACCGGCTCGCTCTCTTTTTTCCTGAGCCGGAGGTTGAGCATCTCCACGCAGACGGAGAATGCCATGGCGAAATAGACGTAGCCCCTCGGGAATTCGAACCCGGCTCCTTCGGCAAGAAGTGTAACACCGACCAGGATCAGGAAGCTGAGGGCCAGCATCTTGATGGTCGGGTGGCGTTCGACGAACTCTCCGATCGATTTCGAGGCGCCCATCATGATGAACACGGCGATCATGATGGAGAGGATCATGACCGGTATATCCTTTGCCAGGCCGACAGCTGTGATGACCGAGTCGAGCGAAAAGACGATGTCGATGAGGGCAATCTGGATGAGCGTCGCTATGAATCCTGACGCCGAACGCTCTTTTGCATCCTGCTCGCCCCCTTCGAGGCTCTGGTGGATCTCATGGGTGCTTTTGGCGAGCAGGAAAAGGCCTCCTCCGATGAGAATGAGGTCCCTGCCCGTAACGGCATGCCCGTAAATCGAGAAGAATGGTGAGGTCAGCCCCATGACCCAGGTGATCGAGAGCAAAAGTGCGATACGGGTGAGCATGGCGAGGCCCAGACCGAGAATACGGCCGGGGCCTCGCTGTTCGGCGGGCATGCGACCGACGATGATGGTGATGAAGATGATGTTGTCTATGCCCAGGACGATCTCCAGCGAGGTCAGGGTTGCAAGGGCGATCCAGGCTTCAGGACGAAAAATCCATTCCATGAGGTTGAAACAAAAAGAGGTTGATCAAGGTCGATCTTCACGAAATGTACCTCCGAAGCGCTTGATCAGCAAAATTCCGGTTCTTTACGGCGAATATTCTACATTTAAACTAAAGGTGATACAAGTATTGCTGCCAGCCATGACCGATATGTACGATGCAGGGGCGCACTCCGGGTTGAGGCTGTGTTTCGACAGCGGAAGGACCCGGCCAGCTGAATGGAGACTTTCCCAGCTCCGTGGGCTCGACTCTTTTCTGCATGAGCAGGAGGCTTCGATCGCCAGTGCGGTGCATGACGATTTCCGGAAGCCGGCGGCAGAAATGTTCCTGACCGAGACCAGCTATCTTTCCGGCGAAATCAGGCATGTCATCAGAAATCTCCGCCGGTGGATGCAGACCCGACGAGCCTGGGTACCCCTGCACTACCTCCCTGCCAGGGCTTTTGTCGAGCGGGATCCGCTTGGAGTCGTGCTTGTCATCGGTGCATGGAACTTTCCTCTCCAGCTTTGCCTGGCGCCACTCATCGGTGCACTCGCCGGCGGCAACTGTGCTGTCGTAAAGCCTTCGGAGCTGGCTCCGGCCACATCGAACCTACTGGCAAGGACCCTTCGGCGTTATGTCGACCCGGAAGCTGTCAGGGTGGTAGAAGGAGGTGCGGAGCAGTCCGCTGAACTCCTGAGCCACCGGTTCGACCGGATTTTTTTTACTGGGAGTCGTCAGAAAGGGCAGGAGGTGATGCAGGCTGCGGCGCGTCATCTCACCCCGGTCACGCTCGAACTCGGGGGGAAATGTCCCTGCATCGTGACGGACAGGGCCGACCTGCGTATTGCTGCTCGGAGGATCGTATGGGCGAAATTCCTTAACGCCGGACAGACCTGCATTGCACCGGATTACCTGCTTGTGCATGAATCCGTTGAGGAGCGCCTGCTGGGGTTCATGAATGAGGCGCTGTCGGATTTTTATGGGACTGACCCTAAAGTGAGCCCCGATTACGGGCGCATCGTGAACTCCCGGAATTTTCAGCGGATCAGGGATCTCCTGCACCAGGGGAGGCTTTTCGCAGGTGGCGAATCGGACGAATCCGAACTCTATATCGCCCCGACGATCATCCGGGGCGTTCTGCCTGCTTCCCCGCTTATGCAGGAGGAGATCTTCGGACCTGTGCTCCCGGTTCTCACGTTTCAGTCGCTGATGAACGCAGTGGAGATAGTCCGTTCAAAGCCGGAACCGATCGCAGTCTACCTTTTTTCGCGTAATCGCGGGGAACTGAGGCAGCTGAGGGAGCAGACCAGGAGTGGCGGCATATGCTGCAATGACCTTCTTTTCCAGGCGTCCGTGCCCGGGCTGCCTTTCGGCGGCAGGGGATTGAGCGGCATGGGGGTCTATCACGGAAGGGCGGGCTTCGAGACCTTTACAGCCCCGAGGAGCGTGTTGAGCCGTACCGGCTTTCCCGATCCGGATCTTCGCTATCCGCCGTACGGTGCAGGCAAATTCCGCCTGCTCAGGAAAATTGTCACAATTTTTTCATAGCATGGATACCCCGAAAAGTGATAAAGCGGTCCCGGCAAGGGGTCCGGAATCCCTTACCGGCCTTGCCTTTGGAGGCGGTGTTGTACTTGGCGCAGCGCATATCGGCGTGCTGAAGGCGATGCATGAGGTGGGATTCACTGCGGATTGCGTGGCCGGTACCAGCATCGGCTCGTTCATCGCGGCGCTGCATGCGTTCGGCAAGAGCTGGGAGGAGATAGAAACGGTCGCACTCGATCTCGACTGGTCGGATCTGTCCGGGCTCACGATCTCCGGATACGGCCTGTTGTCGATCAGGAAGTTCGGCGACATTGTTAAACGCATGCTTGGCTCTCGACGGATCGAAGATGCCCAGATTCCCCTGGCGATCGTTGCGACCGATATCTGCACCGGAAGGAAAGTGGTGATGCGAAGAGGGGATGTGGCCTTGGCTGTCATGGCCAGCTCTTCGATTCCCGGTATTTTCCGGCCGGTCGAGTACCGCGGAATGCTGCTGGTCGATGGGGTGCTGACCGAGAACGTTCCTGTTTCCCCCCTGTCCGATATGGGCGCGAACAGGATCGTATGCATCGATCTGCTCGGCAGGCATACCTTCAGGCGCCCGGAACATATGGCCACCCTGCTGCTCAATTCGTTCTACAGCGCCATGCGCGCCGTTTCGCAGATGCAGATACAGGGCGCAGATCTGGTGATCAGTCCCGATCTGTCCGCGTTCAGCCTTGTCGACATGTCGGCAGTGCCGGCGATTCTCGAAACCGGATATCGGGAGGCGCTTCCTGTACTCAAGACCTGGATGGAGCTCGAGAGATGAAAGAATTGCGGGAGTTTCTTGTCGCCATCATGCTGCTTTTGTTGCCGTCATCCTCCATGGCGGCCTTCCCTCAGTCCAAAGGCTTGATGGGTATTGCCCGGCCTTATGATTCCGGAGTGAAAATCAACGGGCCCTACCTTGGCGATGAGGATTACGATATTTCGGGGACCAAGGGAGGAAAGGTTTCGCTGAACGGTGACGCTCAATCTATTACGGGCAGGGTGCTGTACCAGAGAAGCGGGCTGGACTGTCAGGGCAGCAATTTCTCGATGTATACGCTCATGGTTGATGGCCTGCTCGGGTTTTGCCTCCATGATGAAATCGTGGTCCGGCCTTATGTTTCTGCCGGACTGAATTATGCGACGATTGACGTTGAAGCGCTCGGAAGGGATGGCGATGATGAGAGCCTGGTTCTGCAACTTGGCGCCGGTGTCGGCATTCAGCTTTCGCCGACCGTCGCGGTCGATGCGCGTTACCGCTACCTCCACCCGTTCGATCGCCGGTTGCGGGTATATGGAATGCCGGTCGAGATGGATATCGCAACCCATAACCTCCTTATCGGGATGCGGTTCAGTTTCTGATCTGTCAGCCGGATGGCTTCGTCCCTTTATTCCTTTATTGTCCCCATTATGTGGAAACGGATGCAGAGGCTTGTTCCGGCATCCCCTTTTTCGTAAAATGGAAATGAATCCCTCTCGATTACGGTTCGATCTATTCTCTCCTCCGAGCCGTTTAATGCATGCTGTAGTTCGTTATTCAGAACCTTGATTGATAACTTCCCGCGATTTTCCATCCCCGATGGTTTTGCCGGTGCGTTCTCGAAGAGTCGACAGTCAAACAGTGAAAAGCAAGGAGGACCTATGCCTATCCGCAGGTTAAGGGATTTTCTCGACACCCATAATGTCAGGTATTTCGTCATCAGCCACTCACCGGCCTACACTGCACAGGAGATTGCCGCTGCCGCCCACGTGCCAGGAAAGATGATGGCCAAAACGGTGATGGTCTCCATCGGCGGCAAAATGGCCATGGCAGTTCTGCCGGCATCCAGGCATCTCGATTTCGAGTTGCTTCGGGCGCTGAGCGGTTCGCAGGATGTGGAACTTGCCGAAGAGAAGGAGTTCAGCGGTTTGTTCCCCGAATGTGAAATAGGCGCAATGCCTCCTTTCGGCAATCTTTACGGCATGGAAGTCTACGCCGATGACGAACTGGATGATGCTGATGAGATCACGTTCAACGCCGGGGCACATACCGAGTTGCTGAGGCTTTCCTGGTCCGATTACAAAAAGCTGGTGAATCCGCTGATGGCAAGACTTTCCCAGAAGCTTTGACCTTGCGATCTCTGTGCGGCTTTTTACGCGGGAAATATTACCTTTGACAGTGCAATAGCCTGTCGTAGGGAAAGGAACGACTGATCGGGGTTCTCTCGACCAGTAAAAGCTCCCGGTTACAGGGCATCGAAATGATTTTCAGATTTCGCCGATTTGCGATATGAAGATAGCCTTATATGCGGGAACCTATGTCAAGGATAAGGACGGGGCTGTACGGTCGATCTACCAGCTCGTCGCGTCTCTGACCCGGAGCGGCCACGAGGTCGCAGTGTGGTCTCCGGACGTTTCTGCCCGGGAGGATGGAGCCGTCTCGGTTCATAAAGTGCCCTCTGTCCCCATTCCGCTTTACCCCGATTATCGGCTGGGCTTTTACCTGTCCGGAAACGAAAGGGAGCTCGATCAGTTTTCCCCGGATCTCATCCACATATCTACACCCGATATCGTGGGGAGAAAATTTCTGCATTACGCAAGGAAAAGGCAGATTCCTGTCGTATCGGTTTTCCACACGGATTTTCCCTCATATCTCAGTTACTATCGCCTCGGTTTTGCCAGGGAGGCCGTATGGCAACATCTTGTCCGTTTCTATAATTCCTGTGATATCGTGCTTGCTCCGAACGAATGCGTCCGAAACAAACTTGCCGCGCGGGGTATCGGCAATATAGAGGTCTGGTCAAGAGGCGTCGACAAGGAGCTTTTCAATCCTTCACGTCGTTCCGAAATGTTACGGAATTCGTGGCAGGCTTCAGGAAAAACCGTTTTCGTCTATACCGGCAGATTCGTGTTCTACAAGGACATCGAGGTCGTGATGAGTCTATACCAGCGATTCATGGATGAAGGATACGGTGAGCGTGTCCGGTTCGTCATGATCGGGTCCGGGCCGGAGGAGGAGCTGATGAGGCGGAGGATGCCCGAAGCTGTGTTTACCGGATACCTTACGGGCAAGGCACTTCCTGAAGCCTACGCGAGTGGAGACGTATTTCTTTTTCCATCCACTACAGAAGCATTCTGCAACGTCGTCCTTGAAGCGCTCGCTTCCGGCCTGCCTGCTGTCGTATCTGATTCAGGAGGTTGCATGGAACTGGTCAGGCGGTCTCAGGCCGGTATTGTGGCAAAGGCCGGCGACATCGATCAGTTTTACAGCTCCTGCCAGAGTCTCATGCAGGATGGAGAGGAGTTGCGCGCCATGAGGGCGAAAGGACTCGAATTTGCAGAAAATAAATCATGGGAGGCCATTAACGGCGCCCTGATCAATCGCTACCAGGAGATCTCCGCAGCCAGGCCGGTCAGGTTGTGAACGTTGCGACCTGTTTGATTGTTCTGCTTTCGATGTTCTTTTGTCACAGGGGCGATTTGACTCAAACCGCCTCGATCTGAACCTCTTTTTTCTGGTATTATCCGTTTCATCCATTCTGTTTTCGGGGGTTTGCCGGAAACCTTCGGTACTTGCCGTGCATTATGTCCTTTCATGCCGGTGAATGTAGTTCAGAAGTCTACAACCCATATTCCCTGATCATGTCACCATCGTCGCCTTCATACGAGGAGCTGTTGCAAAGGGTAGCTGAACTCGAGTCGGCACTCCTTGAGCGCAGTCTGATCGAAGATGTATCGTCCGGTAACAGTCTGATTCCGCGTGAGGTGCTTACTGGAGCGATTCAGAAGGATCAGGATGTTTCCGAAGTGAAAAGAGAACTTGAGCACAAGACCCGTGAGCTCGAACAGTCCCGCACCAGGTTGGATGAGACCCTGAATCTGTTCAGGGCAAGTGAAGCCATGTTCAGCGCTATTCTTGACAGCACTCCCGATACAGTCATCTCTGTTGACACTGCTCACAGGATTATTTACATGAACCGGAATTTTCCCGGTTATTCGTCGGAAGATCTCATCGGAAGGCATCTGTGCGATATATTTCCGCCCGAGTATTATGACCGTTGCCACTCGATACTTCAATCGGTATTCGGGACTGGCGAACCTTCGAGCATGGAAAACAGCATCCTGTCGAAAGAGGGGATATGGATGTATCTCGAATCGCATTTTTCGCCCTGTTTCGAGGATGGCGAGGTTAGCTCGGCTGTCATCATCACCACCGATATTACCGAGAGGAAGAGAATGGAGATGGATGTGGCCGATTCCATCAGGGATCTTGAGCGGTTCAACAGCCTCATGGTCGGTCGTGAGCAAAGGGTCGTCGAGCTCAAGGCTGAGGTCAACCGGTTGTGTACCGAGCTTGGCAGGGGGCTTCGATACAGTTTCCCGCTTGTCGATACGTATGAGATCGACAGACTCTTTTCCGCCCGATTCGCTAAAAAAGGTTCATTCTTCAATGACAAAGCTCCTGAAGATGATGCGGCGACGACAGTTCAGGGTTCTTCTTTGTGGGCCACAGCGCAGCGAGAAGCGCTCCTGAACCTTGTCGAAGATGCCGTTCAGGCTCGCAATGCTTTGATTGAGACGAACCGGAAGCTCGAGGAATCGATTCGTAACGCCCAGCTTCTGACCTTGAAGGCCAAGGCGGCCAATGCCGCCAAAAGCGAGTTTCTGGCAAACGTGAGCCATGAGATCCGGACTCCCATGAGTGGCGTTATCGGCATGTCGGACCTGCTGCTTGAAACACAGCTTACTCCCGAACAGAGAAAATATTTAGACATTATTATCTCAAGCGGCAGGAACCTGCTGAGGCTGATCAACGATATTCTCGATTTTTCGAAAATCGAAGCCAATAAGCTCGAACTCGAAATCGTCGATTTCAATCTGCTCTCCCTGCTCGAAGATGTTACGGAAATGCTCGGTCTCGAAGCGCACGAAAAAGGGCTCGAGCTTACGCTCTGTCCAGATACGACATTGCCGGAGCTGGTTACAGGAGACCCTTCGAGGGTCAGGCAGGTGCTTATCAATCTGATCGCCAATGCCATCAAGTTCACTCCATCCGGTGAAATTCTGGTCAGGGCGGAAGTTGAGAAAGAGTCCGGGGAGAATGTTTTTCTTCGGTTTTCGGTGACCGATACCGGAATCGGTATTCCCGAGGATCGCATCGGTTCGATTTTTGCCCCATTCATTCAGGGCGATGGATCGACTATCAGGAAATACGGAGGGACTGGCCTCGGGTTGTCCATTTCGAACCATCTGGCACACAGGATGGGAGGCGACATCACCGTTTCCAGCCTGGAGGGGGAGGGCTCGACTTTTATTTTCCGCATAAGGCTCTTGCGGCAGCAGGGTCGGTCTGATATCGTCCACAGAACCGTTCCCGGCCGTGCAGGCCTGAGGGTGTTGCTCGTCGACAGTCATGAGGAACGGCGCGACATGCTTGGAAATCTGCTTGGATCATGGTCCTGCCGCTGCACGGATGCGGCTGACGGGGCCCAGGCAGTCGCCATTGTCGAGCAGGCGGTAGAAGCCGGCAGGACATGGGATATCGCGATTATCGACGATAACCTGGACGGCATGCCTTCCATGGAACTGTGCTGTTGGTTCAGGTCACAACCTGCCATGAAGGATATGCGGATCATCATGATGCAGGCTTATGGCCGTCGTGCTCCTGCTACACTGCTTTCCGAAGCAGTGGTTGATGTTTTTCTGCATAAACCTGTTCGCCGCAAGGTGTTTTTCGACGCAATCGCCGGCTTTGCTCAGCGCATGAAGGCGATGACCGATGAGCAGCAGCTGGTTGCCACTGTTCAGCCCGAATCTCCGCGATTGCGTCCGGATGTCAGGATTCTTGTCGCGGAAGACAGTTCTGTTAATCAGCAGGTAGCCGTTGCCATGCTGCGCAAAGCCGGTTATGAACCGCAGGTGGCCAGGGACGGCCGTGAGGCGATCACTATTCTTTCCGGAGCGAATTTCGATCTTGTTTTCATGGATTGTCATATGCCCGAAATCGATGGATTCGAGGCGACACGGCTTATAAGGTGCGGTGAAGCCGGTGAGGCCAATCGCAATCTGCCGATCGTTGCCATGACTGCCAATGCCATGGTCGGGGATCGTGAGCGCTGCATTGATGCCGGCATGGATGATTACATTGCCAAACCGCTGAGCAAGCACGATTTCATCCATATACTTGAAAAATATCTTGGGCAGACTGAACCGGTTGCCGATAAGGAACCGGCTTCGAAAATACAGGAGTCCGGAACCTCCGGTGATGAGGATGTGTTTGCCGAAAAAGAGATGCTCGACAGGATCCAGCAGGATCGGGATATTGCCGGGGAGGTCATTCTGCAGTTCATTTCAGATGCCCCGGACTACTTCGCCCGGATCAGGGAGGCCATGCAAAACCGTGACAACGAGAAGCTGCGCCTGCTAGTGCATACCGTGAAAGGTTCTGCGGCAACGATCGGAGCCATGAGGCTGAGCAGGCAGGCACTTATGATCGAACATGCAGTCAGTGCTTCCGGTCTGGATGCTGTCGAAGCACTGATTCCGCTGCTTGAAAATGAGTTTGTGATTCTGAAACGCAGGCTTGCCAGGAAAGGGTGGTATACTGAACAATCTCAACCATGATGGAGCAAAGCTAATGAATGCAGGATTTGTCGGTCTTGGCAAGATGGGTTTCAATATGGTCGAACATCTGCTTGAGCTTGGACACCGTGTTGTTGTGCACGATCTCTCGCAGGAGGCGGTCGAAGCCATTTCAGCAAAAGGGGCTCTGCCGGCGCGCTCTCTGCAGCATCTGGTCGGCGAACTTGAATCGCCGAGGATTGTCTGGGTGATGGTACCGGCAGGAGGTGCAGTCGATGTGGTGCTGGGTGGCCTTACGCCGTTCCTGAACAGGGGGGATATCGTCATCGACGGGGGCAATTCCCGATACACTGATTCCGTTGCCCGCGCCGAAAAGCTGGAGCATCAAGGCATTCACCTCCTCGATGTCGGTACAAGCGGCGGCCTTGAGGGCGCCCGGCACGGGGCCTGCATGATGGTCGGAGGGAACCGTGATGCTTACGATTTCGTTGAACCGCTGCTCAGTGCGCTGTGCGTCGAAAACGGTTGTGGCTACATGGGAGCTTCCGGGGCAGGTCACTTCGTCAAGATGGTGCACAATGGAATCGAGTACGGGATGATGCAGGCCATCGGCGAAGGTTTCGACCTGCTGGAATCGAGCGGATTTGGGATTGACCATGAAACCGTCGCCCGCGTCTGGTCGAACGGTTCGGTCATCCGGGGGTGGCTGATGGAGCTTGCGGAAAAGGCATTGGTAAAAGATGGCAGGCTGTCTTACCTCGGCGGGGCTATCGCCGACTCGGGCGAAGGTCGTTGGACGGTCGAAACGGCGCTCAAACTGGGCGTATCGACCCCCGTGATCGCTGAGTCGGTTTTCCGGAGATTCAGTTCGCGCCGGCCCGACAATTTTTCCGACAGGGTGGTTGCTGCCCTGCGCAATGAGTTCGGTGGGCACGGCTATGCCCCTGCCGGCGGTAAGGAGGCATCGTCATGAGCGGCCGGCTTGACAATTTCACGATTATCATCTTTGGTGCCGGCGGCGATCTTGCTTCGAGAAAGCTTTTTCCATCGGTCTACCAGCTTGCACGGTGGGGGCACCTGCCTCCGGCATACCGGGTGATCGGCGTCGGCCGGGCAGGCCAGAGCCATGAGGAGTTTCGCCGTATCGTAAAGGCAAGGGTCCTGGAGCTCTCTCCGGAGTCGATTGACGACCCGGTCCGTTTCGATGAGTTCTGCAACCGCCTGTTCTATGTCAATGTGGAGCTCGACAAGGTCGATGGCTATTATGCGCTGTACAATGAGATCATGGCCATCAGGGGCGAAGAGGGGGTCTGCAACAACCTTCTGTTCTACCTGTCGACACCTCCAAGCCTTGCTCCGGGCATCGTACACAACCTTGTCCGCGCCGGTCTGGGCGGCCGTCAACGTCCATGTCCCGGATGGCGCAAGATCGTGGTCGAAAAACCGTTCGGCCATGACCTGAAGAGCGCCATCGAACTGAATGCGATCCTCGAGGAGGCCTTCGAAGAGCGCCAGATCTACCGCATCGACCATTACCTCGGCAAAGAACCGGTGCAGAACATCATGGTGTTCCGCTTCTCAAACGGCATGTTCGAACCGCTCTGGAACCGGCAATACATCGAACAGGTCCAGATAACCATCGCCGAAGAGTTCGGAATCAGGGGCCGGGGGGCATATTACGAAGAGGTCGGGCTTCTTGGCGACATCATCCAGAACCATGGCCTCCAACTTCTTGCAGCGATCGCCATGGAGCCTCCCGTGGAGCTGAGCCCGGACGCCATCAGGGATGAGAAGGCCAAGGTCCTGCGGTCGGTGAGGCTTTTCAGCAGAGAGTCGGTACATGATTCGGTGGTGCTCGGCCAGTATGAAGGGTATCGGCTCGAAAAAGGGGTCTCACCTGACTCGAAGGTTGAAACCTGTGCGGCCGTCAAGTTCCACCTTGACAACTGGCGCTGGTCAGGGGTGCCCTTCTACATGAAAGCCGGCAAAAGCCTCTCCCGGACGGTGACCGAGATCGTTATCACCTTCAAATGCCCTCCACAGAATTTCTACGCGAACAGCGCCGCGCCGAGCTGCACGCCGAATCAGGTGATCCTCGGTATCCAACCCGATGAGACTGTGGCCATCAGGTTCGGTACCAAGCGGCCAGGCGAGGAGATGGTCACCGATCCGGTGTTCATGAAGTTCGATTACCGTACCTCGTTTGCCGAGAAGGGGTTGACGCCATACCATCGGCTGCTGCTCGATGCCATCGCCGGTAACCAGATGAATTTCATCCGTCGCGACAGCGTCGAACGCTCCTGGACCATCATCGACAGCATCAGGGATGCTCTGGACGGCCAGGCTCCCGAATCCTATCCCGTGAACTCATGGGGTCCGGAATCGTCGGTACGAATCTACGGATGAACTATTTCTTGTTCGGGGTCAGCGACGAACCAGCGCGGTTGGCCATGGATGGGTATTACCATACCGGCGGGCAGGTCGGGCCGTTTTCCCTCATGGATTGATCGGGCGAGTTCAGATCGTTCTGACGGTACCAGGAACATGACCGTTTTTGCGTGGTTGATGACAGGCAGGGTCAGCGTCAGGCGGATGCCGGGAGGTTCAGCCAGAGGCGCGTTCACTGCGATGACCCATCGTTCACGTTCGTTCAGTGCCCTGCCGTCACCCGGAAAAAGGGAGGCCGTGTGGCCGTCTCTGCCTAGCCCGAGCATGACGAGGTCGAAATCGGGGAATCCGGTGCTTGTTCCGGTCCCTCCTCTACGGAAAACCCCCCTGAGCAGCGATTCGTACCGGAGCGCATCCGCTTCGGGGTCACCCGACTCGACAGGCATCCTGAAAAGGTTGTCCCGCCGGATACAGGCATGGCGCATGATCGTCTCCCTCACCATGCGGAAATTGCTGTCGGGATGGCTTGTCGGCACGTAGCGTTCGTCCCCCTGGAACAGGAATGTTTCCGGCCATGGCAGGGTGACTGCTTCACGATCATGCGCCGAACGGCGGGCATGCACAGGCAGGGTGCAGCCGAACTGCCGTAACAGCCCTTCATGGACTCCACGTGCAAGCTTTTCGTACACTCGTTTGGGCGTCTTTCCTCCGGAAAGCACAAGTGTGAACCTGCCCCGTTCGGCTACTGCCCGGTAAGCCGTTGCCGTGATGAGTGAAGCTGCCTGCTCAATCAGCGCTGCTTCGTTTGCGGTTATCCAGTTACTCATGCATTTCCGGTCGAGGTTCCTGTATCATCTTTCACCTGAAACAGCCCTTTGGCCACCTCGGCGATGTGCCGTCCGGTGAACCCGAAAGCCTCGAAAAGAGTCGCTCCGGGTGCTGAAGCCCCGAAATGGTCGAGGCCGATCACCTGGCCTTCCGCCCCCGCGATTCCATCCCATCCGAATGGAGAGGCTGCTTCGATAACCACCCGTTTCCTGACGTTTTCAGGGAGCACCTCCTCCCGGTAGGATTCGGTTTGCTCGTCGAACAGCTCCCTGCAGGGCATCGAAACGACCCTCGCAGCGATCTCCTCCTTTTCGAGCAGCTCCATCGCAGCCAGTGCCGGGTGCACCTCTGAACCGGTGGCGATCAGGATCACCCGCTTATCGCTGGTCCCATCCGGCCAGTCAGCGAGGATATAGGCTCCCCTGGGTGTTCCATCCAGGACCGTCAGGAGTCGCGTATCCAGCCGCGGCACTGCCTGGCGGGTGAGGATGAGCGCCACGGGCCGCCTGCGTGACAGCGCAAGCCTCCACGATGCCACAGTCTCGTTGGCATCGGCGGGGCGGATGACGTCGAGGCCAGGAATGGCTCTCAGCATGGCGAGCTGTTCGACCGGCTGATGGGTCGGGCCATCCTCGCCAAGGCCGATACTGTCATGCGTGAAGATGAAAATCACGTGCAGCCGCATCAGGCATGCGAGCCGCACGGCCGGTTTCATGTAATCAGCGAAAATGAGGAAGGTGCCGCCATATGGAACCATGATTCTGGACAGGGCAATGCCGTTCAATATGGCTGCCATGGCGTGTTCCCTGACCCCGAAATGTATGTGAAAGCCCTCGAACCGTTCTTCAGCCACATCGATGCCCCCGGTGATGGCTGTGCCGGTTGAAACACCCAGATCCGCAGATCCGCCGACAATAAACGGCACCTTTCCGGCAAGGGCGCTGAGCACCGTTTTGGATGCCTGGCGGGTGGCCATCGGTTCGCCGTGGCCGAACGGTTTCAATGCTGAAAGCCACTCCTCCGGTATGCCGCCGTTCATGAGTGTTTCGACAGTGCCGGCCAATTCCGGCCGACTCTCACTGAACCTTTTCCACCGATCCAGCCACTCTGCTTCGAAGGCAGCACCTCTTGTTACAGCGCCACGGAAGTGCTCCCGTACCGTTTCCGGCACCACGAACGACTGCTCTTCAGGGAATCCGAAGCGCTGCTTGAGCAGCCGGGTCTCGGCGGCGCCGAGCGGCTCCCCGTGCGCGGATGCCGTTCCGGCCTTGTTGGGGCTACCGTACCCGATGGTGGTGTGCACCATGATCATCGAAGGGCAATCGCCCTGTACTCTGGCATTGAGCACGCTCTTTTCGATTGCCTGCAGGTCGTTGCCGTCCACTTCGTCGACATGCCATCCATAGGCTTTGTAACGCAGCAGGACATCTTCAGTGAAGGCAAGCTTCGTCGAACCGTCGATCGATATGCCGTTGTCGTCGTAAAGGCAGATCAGCTTTCCGAGCTTCAGGTGGCCGGCAAGTGAAGAGGCTTCAGAACTGAGTCCCTCCATAAGGTCGCCGTCGCTGCAGATGACGTAGGTGCGGTAGTCGATGATGGCGAGATCGTCAGTGTTGAGCCTTGCCGCCAGAAGCCGTTCGGCGAGCGCCATTCCGACGGCCGTGGCAATGCCCTGGCCGAGCGGCCCGGTAGTGGTCTCGACGCCGGGTGTGTGACCGTATTCAGGATGTCCGGGGGTTCTGCTGCCGAACTGGCGGAACGCCTTCAGGTCGTCAAGCCCGAGGTCATAGCCGCAAAGGTGCAGGAGGGAGTAAAGCAGGGCCGAACCATGTCCGGCTGAGAGCACGAAACGGTCACGGTTGAGCCAGGAGGGGTTGACCGGGTTGTGGCGCATGATCTTCGTGAAGAGCGCATAGGCCATGGGAGCCGCGCCCAGAGGCAATCCCGGATGGCCTGAATTGGCCTTTTCGACCATGTCGACTGCCAGCAGCCTAACGGTGGTTATAGCCTCGGCATCGATGATGCTGGTTGTGCATGACATGAGAGCAGAGATGTTTTGTCAAGGGAGAGCCTGTTGTCTGATAATACACTTCCTGGGATCATCGAGCCAAACCTCGATTTGCGGAATGGCCTGCCGGGCAGTAAATTTATGTTAGTTCTATTTATTTTGTTCTGCGATCTGATTGCTTCGCAAGCCTGGCACTTTAATCGTTCAAGACAATAGTAGATCCGTTTCATTATCGCTTCGCTGCTGCATATAACATTCCGCAGGGCGTACCTGTTCCTCGAAACCAACTGAACCTGTCCACCATGCCCCTTGCCGACGGTTACGGAGTTCTTGTCGGAACGCTGCACACATATCGCTGCGATGCCGGGCACGCTGACGGTCATTATTACCATTGCACCGTAATAGTCAGTACTCCCTATGGGCCATATCCCTGCGCCATCGATCTCGACAGCAAGGCTAACAGGGACGGGATCGAGTGGCGGATCGTCGAATTGGGCAAACCGGTACGGCTGCTGCTTAACCTGATCAGGGATGGCTGGCACAGCATTGGCGGCGGCGAAGATGGTTCCGGGGCGATCGATTACTACAGGAGCCCTGACCTGCAGGGTGACGACACCTGGAAACATGGCACCGGACACGAAGCTTTCATGGACCTTGAAGCCCTTCTCCGGCATAGCAGGCGGTTGTTTGTCTATGGTGAACCGTTCAGGAACGGCGTGCACGGGGTGCACAATATCCACCAGAACCAGGGCGACCCGGCCTCAAGCCGCTGGGCTTCGGAAAATGCTCCATGGCAGGATGGTGGCCTGGTTGTCGAACGTGTTGACGGAACCATGGCCGCTTTTCTCTGCAGGTTCAGTACTCAACGGAAAGGCTCTGAAGCCGAACTTGCCGAACCGGTCCACTGAGCCTTCCTGCCAATCCGAAAAGCCAGGCCGGCCAGGGCCGGTTAGGGTTTTTCAATTTCCTGTCAGTTGAGTAAGTTTTAATACTGTTTCCTCCATCCATGATTTCGTCTCGTACAGAAGGCAGAAATCCTTAATCAGTCCCATGAAAAAAATTATCGTTGCCGCTTTGATGTTATGCCTTCCAGCCTTCCTGCCGGTGCTGCACGCTGAAGAGCAGGGAATTTCGGTAACCGCTTCGGGAGCGGTCAAGGTCCGGCCCGATATGGCAGTGTTCAGGGCTGTGGTTCAGTCATCGGACAAGGATGCCCGCAAGGCGGCGGCAAAAACCTCCGAAACATGGTCTGCGCTGCAGCAGGCATTGCGTTCCGCAGGAATTCCTGTCGATGATTCCCCTTCGGCGGGTTACACGGTCTACCCGGAATGGGTCTGGGACAAGTCATCCGGAAAGAACGTGCTCAAGGGATATGTCGCACGTCATGTTGTCATGGTGACCGTCCGTGACCTGCGCATGACAGGGGCTGCGGTAGATGCCGCAGTGCAGGCCGGAGTGGGCAATGTCGAATCGATGCACTTTACCTCGTCCAGAGAGGAGGCCTTGCGGCGGGAGGCTCTCGACATTGCGGTAAGGAAAGCCCGGATGGACGGCGAGGTGATGGCGAATGCCGCCGGAGGAAAGCTTGGCCCCCTTATGGATCTGACTGCCGATCAGCAATCCTTTCCAAGGCCATCCCAGGATCTCATGATGTTGAAAGCTGCGCCTGTGGCTCCGGCCACGGAGATTACACCAGCAGAAGAGGATGTCACTGTAACGGTGCATTCCCGCTGGCGCTTCATCGGCTCGACAGGGAAATAGCCGGCTTTCCCCCACCGGTAAAGAGTCGTACATGACCTTGCTGAGGAATTTGCAGGGGCGGTTTCATGAAACCAGGCTACCGATGAAAAAGCACATTCTGGACCGGTATGAGCGCATGGCAGACGGACGGGTGGTCATTGATGTGTCCGCATCGAAGGTCGCTGAGCTTTACGAGAATTTCGACAAGACGGCTCCGTACCATAAGAAGGATCTTGATGAGGATCTTGCCTATTATCTGACGGAATGTGCCCGTGAAATCGGCCGTGTCGATTTCGTTATCCGTTTCACTCTCGATACCATGCCGTCGGAAGAGCTCAGGGAACGTGTCCAGACAAGCCTCCACAAGTTTTTCATGTACCAGCGTGAACTCGAGATCGCCTCGATGAAAAAAATGGTGCGGAAGTCGCTGGTGTTTTTCATGCTCGGCGTCACGCTTCTTTTTTTCTCCCTGTGGTTTGCCGGTACCCTGCTCCATGGAATGGAAAGCGCGTTCATTCGCAGTGTGCTTGTCGAGGGTTTGACGATTGCCGCATGGGTGTCGCTATGGGAGTCGCTGGCTACTGTACTTGTCGAGTGGCGTCCCTATCAACAGCTGATCCACCTGAATCTTCGAATCGCCTTTGCTCCCGTCCTGTTTCTTTCTGGCAGTGTTCACCGTTGAGCTCGACGGAGTTGCCCGCGTTCTTAACTTTTGCCTCAAGAAAAAAAGGGTTATCTTAACAGAATTTCTGAAAGAGGCTCTCCGGACTTCCCGGCCAGGCCAACTTGCATCAGGTTGCCACCCCGCCTGTCCTGGCTGCTTGTTGCGTTATCACAGGAAGCAAAGAATCGATCACTATTATGACGGATACCATTTGCGTATCCGCACCATGAGGAAGATGCATATGAAGAGAGGAATACTTGTTTTTTTGCTGCTGTTTATGGCAATGCCGCTGACCAGTCGCTCTGTCACTATCACCGATTTTCCCCAAAAAAGTCAGCTCACTCCGGTGACGCAGTTGTTGACCGCACTCAATAATGATATCAATCCGAAAGCCCTCGAGCTTGCCGTGCAGGGTTACTACAACCTGAAACGCCAGGGTCTGATTCGCCGTGAAGGGATCGTTACGCTCATCGATTTCGACAAACCGTCAGTCAGCGAACGTCTTTACATCATCGATGTCAATAACGGAAAAATCCTGCAATCAGCTCTGGTTGCGCACGGAAAAGGCAGCGGAGAGAATGTCGCGACCAGATTTTCCAACAAACCCGGATCGAACAAAAGCAGTGTCGGTTTCTATCTGACCGAGAATACCTACAACGGAAAGAACGGCTATTCACTTGTGCTGAAGGGACTCGATCGCGGCATTAACGACAAGGCGGAGAGCAGAAGCATCGTGATCCACGGCGCGGGCTATGTTTCCCAGGACTATATCAACAGACATGGCCGGCTTGGCAGGAGCCAGGGTTGCCCGGCATTGTCGATGGAGAGTTACCAGCAGGTGATCGACCTGATCAAGGAGGGCACCTGCCTGTTTATTTACCATAACGGAAGGGATTATGCCTCCAGATCGGGCGTCCTTAATCCGGGCACTGCCTTCAGGAGCGGTCGCCTGGATAATCCGGCATAATGTTTATAAAAATCAATGACCCCGATTTTATTGCTCTGGTTTGCGGCGCTGCCCATTATGAATCCTGACTCTTCGGCGCCATCCGTTGCCGTCGGCAGATCGCAGCAGTCGATCTCTCCCGACCCTGCCGCCAGGAAATATCTCCAGAGCTACCTTGGTCGCCTTGGGCGGCTCAGCGTTTCAGCAGGCCCGGACAGGGCCTCTATCACTGCCGCCATGCAGCGATTCTACCGTGTCCTTGGCTATCGATCTGCCTGGACCAACCGTCAGGCAGTCGCCCGTCTTATCGCGGTTATCGAAGATAGCGCCGGTGATGGCCTCATGCCTTCCGATTACCATATAGACGAAATCCGGAAATTTTATGAAAACCCGCCCGAATCGCCAGCCCTGAAAGCCAGGGCCGACCTCCTGATGACCGATGCGGTTTTCACGCTGTTCTCGCACATGCGTTCTGGAAAGATCTATCCGCAGTCGATCGAGCCGGACTGGAACATACCCGTCTCCAGGCCTGGAGCGGACTATGACCGGATAATGATATCGGCCATCATGGGCAGCAGGTTTTCTGAACTGGTAAACGGACTCAGACCGTCATCACCTGAATATATGAAGCTGCGCAAGGGGCTTGCACGGTACCGGAAGATTGCTGCCGAAGGCGGGTGGTCGAGTGTTCCTGCCGGTCCGATGATTTTCAGGATCGGTGCAGTCGACAGCCGGATTCCCGCTATCCGTGAGCGGCTTGTCGCATCAGGCGATCTGCCTGCCGATGCGCCGGTTGCCACCGCGGCGGATTTGCCGAAGCCACCGGCAGATTCCACCACAGCAGATTCTGCTTCCGCAAAGAAGGTGATTCCGGACCCAACGTCCGACCCGTCGCGTGTTTATACTGCAATGCTTTTCGATGCGGTGAAGACTTTCCAGAAAAGGCACGGACTCAGTCCTGACGGCATCATCGGCAATGAAACCATCAACGCCATGAATGTGCCGGTAAGGGAGAGGATCGACCAGATCCGCCTCAATCTCGAGCGTTACCGATGGTTCCTGAACACCCGGGGTCCAAACTACGTGATGGTCAACATTCCTTCATTCACGGTCGATTTCGTCCAGAACAACGTTAACCGCTGGCACTCGCGTGTCATTGTGGGCAAGCCTGATACACAGACACCTGTATTCAGGGCCGATATCCAGTATCTCATCCTGAATCCGCACTGGGTTATTCCTCCGGGCATTCTTGCCAAGGAGGCTATTCCTGGCATTGCGAAGGATGTCTCCTACCTCAAAAAGAGGCAACTGGCTGTCGTTGACAATGACGGCAAAGAGGTCGATCCCCATACGATCAACTGGTCCCATTACCTCAATGGAGGTTTTCCTTACCGGATTGTCCAGGACTCCGGTGATGAAGGCTCCCTTGGCAGGATCAAGTTCATGATGCCGAACCGGTTCATGGTCTACATGCACGATACCCCGTCGAAGGAGCTGTTCGACAAAAGCAGGAGGACTTTCAGCCACGGTTGCGTCAGGGTGGACCGGCCTCTCGAACTGGCCGAGCTCCTGCTGAAGGACCCGGTTAAATGGGGCATCCCGAAAATCGAAGCAGCCATCGACACAGACAAGACCCGAACAGTGAACCTTCCTGTCCGGGTACCGGTCTATTTCCTTTACCAGACGGCATTTGTGGATGACGACCAGGTGCAGTTCAGGGTGGACATTTACGACCGTGACGCCAGGCTGCTCAAGGTGCTTAACAGTCGGCCTTCCAGCTGGTATGTCGATTCCGCATCGAGGTAATAGGTGTGTTTACTCTGTACGGCGTCTTACTGGGGCGCCGGATTTGCAGTTCAACCCCATAATGTTACAGCCATGTCATTCACTGTTACGATTGCCGTATCAAAAAATTTCGAGTCACAGGCTTCGCCCGACAAAGTGTTTGCATTGCTCGCTGACGTGCCGAAATCCGCATCCCATTTTCCCGACGTGGAAAAGCTCGAGGATATGGGAGGCAACACCTTTCGTTGGACCATGGAGAAGATCGGTATCGGGGATCGTACCCTGCAGCAGACGATCTATGCCAGTACCTATCGCAGCGACAGTTCGTCGATGACGGTGGATTGGGTTCCGGTCGACGGGGTTGGCAATGCAAGGGTGGACGGTGGCTGGCGGTTGACTCCTTCTTCAGCCGGTACCAAGGTTTTGCTGAATACCAAAGGTGAGCTTACGGTCGACTTTCCGGGCTTTCTGCAGTTTCTGCTTTCACCGCTGATCGAAATGGCTTTTGCCCAGAAGATCGACCAATACGTCTCGAATATTCAGGAATCGCTTGGCAGGCTTTGATTGCAGGGCTTATTGCTTCAGGAACCTGATCAGTTCAGCCTTGAAGTCGCCCAACGTGTCGTACTTTCTTGATCCATAGTTCTTGTGGGTGTGGTCTGCGGTCCACTCGCAGAAGAACGTACCGGTACCGGTCCTGTCGACTTCGTTACCCTCTTCAAGAGTGATGTAGCGGAATGTATCGCCTTTCCTGACCAGGGCAGCATGTCGGCAAAGTGGCTCGGTTATGGGGTCCGGGAACGAGATCAGGACAAGGTCGAAATCCGGACGGTGATCGGCTGCGATTTTCATCCCGGAAGCATACGCTTTACCCAGTGGCCCTTCGACGATGCCAAGGAATTCGGCATTATTTCCCGTGAAGAGGTCGTTGAAGAACCTGGAACCGTTTTCGGAAAACAGGATGCCCGGGATGATCAGGTGATGCAGGGCGTAGACGGTATCCTTTTCCTGTGCAGGTGCAGCAGCCTGTTCTGCCGCCTTTGCGGGTGAGGGGATCGACACGGTTCCCACGCAAAGAAATATCATGACGGACAGCATGACGGTGTTTCGTATGATGCGATTTCTGTGCATAAGATTCGAAGTTTGGTATTTTGAGGAGGTTCCGTTCTGTCACATGTCTGGTTCAATGTAGATAATGGCGGCGAAACTGCCATAACGGAAAAACGTAAGCCCCGGAACAATCGTCAGTGATCGTTCCGGGGCTTTGCAGTTTCCAGGGAGATTGTCCGGTTCCTATTCCGGATCGTAGTTCAGCGCCGGGGCAAGCCATTTTTCGGTCTCAGGAACGCCCAGTTGCTTGCGGTTCGCGTACTCCTCGACCTGGTCGCGGCCGATCCTGCCGAGCACGAAATACCTGGCGGCAGGGTTGGCGAAATAGAGTCCGCTTACTGATGCCGCCGGGTTCATGGCGAAGTTCTCGGTGAGCGTGATGCCGGTGGTGGCTTCGGCGTTGAGCAGGTCGAAGATGTTTGCCTTCTCGGTGTGGTCCGGACAGGCAGGATAACCGGGAGCGGGCCTGATGCCACGATACTTTTCAGAGATAAGCTCTTCGCTGCTGAGTTTCTCGTCCGGAGCGTATCCCCAGAGTTCGCGGCGCACCTTTTCGTGCAGCATCTCGGCGAAGGCTTCGGCAAGACGGTCGGCGAGTGCCTGGGCCATGATGCGGTGGTAGTCGTCGAGGCTTTCGCTGAACTCCTTCAGCAGCTTTTCGATCCCCAGGCCGGCAGTCACGGCGAAGCATCCCACATAGTCCTCCCGTCCGCTCTCCCTCGGCGCGATGAAGTCCGCCAGGGAGAGATTGGGCTCGCCTGCTGCTTTTTCCTGCTGCTGGCGAAGGGTGTGCAGCACGGTCCTGATAGTGGTACGGCTCTCGTCGGTATAGACCATGATGTCGTCTCCGACGCTCGCGGCGGGGAAGATGCCTGCGACGCCCCTGATGGCGGGCAGTTGTTCTTTTTCGAACCTGTCGAGCAGGGTGTTGGCGTCGTTGAGCAGTTTTCTTGCCTCTTCGCCAACGGTGGCGTCGTCGAGGATCTGCGGGTAACGACCGTGAAGCTCCCAGCTCCTGAAGAATGGGCTCCAGTCGATGTATGGGCGCAGATCGGCGGCAGTAATGCCGTCGATCACCGTTATGCCCGTTTTGAGCGGTTTGGGGAGTGCTTCTTTGCTCCAGTCGATATCGAGCCTGTTGTCCCGTGCGTCAGCAAGGGATACATACTTTTTCGATGCCGTCCTTTCTGCGTGGTTGCGGCGCATCTCTTCCTGCTCCTTTCTTAACGTCGCCACGTAACTGTCTCGAAGGGCCGGGTTGAACAGGCTGCTGACCACAGGCACGCTGCGCGACGCGTCGAGCACATGCACGACCGGGCCGGAGTAGTTGGGGGCGAGCTTGACCGCAGTGTGCATCTTCGAAGTGGTGGCACCGCCGATGATGAGCGGAATTTTCATGCCCGCCCGTTCCATCTCCCTTGCCACATGGGCCATCTCTTCGAGCGACGGGGTGATCAGGCCGGAGAGTCCGAGGACGTCCGCTTTCTCCCTGACGACCGCTTCGAGGATCTTTTCGCACGGCATCAGGACGCCGATGTCGACCACGTCGAAGTTGTTGCAGGAGAGCACCACCGACACGATGTTCTTGCCGATATCGTGCACGTCACCCTTGACCGTCGCAAGCAGCACCTTGGCCTTGGAGCTGGTATCGTTGCTCCTGGCCTTCTCGGCCTCGATGTGGGGGATGAGGCAGGCGACGGAACGCTTCATGACGCGGGCGCTCTTGACCACCTGGGGGAGGAACATCTTGCCTTCGGCGAACAGGTCGCCGATGAAGTTCATGCCATCCATGAGCGGTCCTTCGATCACCGTAAGCGGGCTCGAATAGAGCTGTCGTGCCTCCTCGGTATCTTCTTCGATATACTCCACAATGCCTTTGACGAGTGCATGCTTCAGCCTCTCTTCGACGGGCAGGTTGCGCCATTCAGCGGCTTTCACTTCGCTTTTTTCACCGCCGTCACGGATGGTTTCTGCGAAGCTGACCAGACGCTCGGTTGCATCGGGCCTGCGGTTCAGGAGCACATCCTCGACACGGGAGAGCAGTTCAGGCTCGATATCCTCGTAGATACCCAACTGGGCGGCGTTGACGATGCCCATGTCGAGACCGGCCTTGATGGCGTGGTAGAGGAACGATGTGTGCATCGCCTCACGGACCGGTTCATTGCCGCGGAATGAGAACGAGACGTTGCTGATGCCGCCCGAGATTTTCGCATAGGGGAGGTTCTGCTTGATCCAGCGGACGCTTTCGATGAAGTCGACCGCGTAGTTATTGTGCTCATCGATGCCAGTGGCAACGGTCAGCACGTTAGGGTCGAAAATGATATCCTCGGGAGGGAACCCGACCTCTTTGGTCAGGATGTCGTAGGCGCGGCTGCAGATTTCGATGCGTCGCTGGAGGCTGTCGGCCTGGCCCTGTTCGTCGAAGGCCATCACGACTGTGGCCGCACCGTACTGCCTTATCCTGCGTGCACGCTGCCTGAATATCTCCTCGCCCTCCTTGAGGCTGATCGAGTTGACGATGCCCTTGCCCTGCACGCAGCGCAGTCCGTTTTCGATGACCGACCACTTCGAGGAGTCGATCATGACCGGCACCCTGGAGATTTCGGGTTCCGACGCGATGAGGTTCAGGAACTCGACGATCACCTTTTCGGAGTCGAGCATCCCTTCGTCGAGGTTCACGTCGATCACCTGCGCTCCGTTCTCGACCTGGTGGCGGGCGATGGAGAGAGCTTCATCGTAGTTCCCCTCCTTGATGAGCCGGGCGAATTTGCGCGACCCGGTCACGTTGGTGCGTTCGCCCACGTTGATGAACCCGGTGGTCTCGTCGACGATGAGCGGTTCGAGGCCGGAGAGTTTCAGGACGTGGCTTTTCGCCGGGCGCTTCCTGGGTTGCAGCGTGCTGACGGCTTTGGCGATCGCCCTGATATGGGTGGGCGTGGTGCCGCAGCAGCCGCCGACGATGTTCACGAACCCGGAATCGGCGAAGCCTGCGATCTGCGCGGCCATGTACTCCGGAGAGTCATCATACTCGCCGAACTCGTTCGGCAGGCCGGCGTTGGGATAGACGCTTACGTAGCTTTCGGCGATGCCGGAGATCGCTTCGATGAACGGGCGCATCTGCTTCGAGCCGAGCGCGCAGTTCAGGCCGATCGAGAGCAGGTCGGGCATGTGGGAAATCGAGATCCAGAATGCTTCGGTAGTCTGTCCCGAGAGGGTACGGCCGCTCTGGTCGACAACCGTGCCGGAGACCATCACCGGTACGCGCCAGCCAGTCTTGTTGAAATATTCCTCAATTGAGAAGAGCGCTGCTTTGCAGTTCAGTGTGTCGAAAACGGTTTCGACGAGCAGCAGATCTACTCCGCCTTCGTGCAACCCTTCAAGCTGTTCAGTGTAGTTGTCCACTACCTCCTGGAAGGTGACGGCACGGTAACCGGGGTTGTTGACGTCAGGCGACATCGACAGGGTTTTGTTGGTCGGTCCGATCGAGCCGGCAATGAAGCGGGGCTTGTCAGGTGTAAGGGCAGTAAATTCGTCAGCCGCTGATCTTGCCAGTGTTGCTGCAGCTACGTTCAGCTCCCTGGTGAGGTGCTGCAAATGGTAGTCTGACTGGGAGATCGGGTTGGCGTTGAAGGTGTTGGTTTCGATGATGTCGGCACCCGCATCGAGAAAGTCGCAGTGGATTGATCGGATGACGTCGGGCCTGGTCAGGACGAGAATGTCGTTGTTTCCCTTGAGTGGGTGGGCGTGGGATGCAAACCGGTCAGCCCGAAAGTCCTGTTCGCCGAGCCCATGTTTCTGGATCATGGTGCCCATGGCCCCGTCGAGCACGAGAATCCTCTGCTCAAGAAGACTGTACAGATTGTCCTTCATTCGGAAGCTCAATGTTTATTTTTTAGGGTGCCGCGCTCATTCGACGAGCGTTACAAAATCAGTCCTAAAGGTAACAAAAAAGCGTGGAAATCCCCTTTGCGGAGATGCCCGCTTCAGGAGCTTGTCCTGTCGATACGTTCCTTCAGCCACGCAGCCACCAGCCCGATGGTATCGTCATTGATCTGGTGCGCCATGGGGTATTCCCTGTAGGTGAGGTCGGACACATTCTCCTTGAGCCACTGCCCGGCATCCCGACCCTTTGATATCGGCAGCACATCGTCGTAAAGGCCATGGACAACGAGGAAAGGCAGACTTTCCAGACCAAGCGGCATCATGCATTCTTCAGGCCGCGTGTCAGGTAACTGGCCGCTTAGGGCGATGACTCCATGCAGCAGCTCAGGGGCGTTGAACGCGGTCAGGTAGTTCATGACGGCACCCTGGCTGAACCCCATGACGAACACCTTTCCCCCCTGAGGCCTGTAGATGGAGATGAGTTCACGCAGGAATCCGGTAAGCTGGCCGATGGCCCTGCCTGCGGCTTCAAGGTCGACAGTGATGCCATAAGGGGTGAATTCGATCGGGAACCAGCCGAACATATCCTCTCCCAGCGCCAGCGGAGCCCGGACGCTGATGATGTGCAGGCGGCTGTCAAGGGCGGGCGCAAGGCTGATGAGGTCCTTTTCATTGCTGCCGTATCCGTGGAGCATGACAAGCAATGGGCTCTCTTCTGCCGGCCGGACGGTATAGTCGAGATAGGTGAATGAGTCGTGTTTTCGTTCCAGCATCTTTTTTGTTTTTTACGATTGCCCTATGAATGGAAGACCTCGGTGATAGTGCCTCCGCCAAGCACCTCGTCGTCACGGTAGAAAACGACCGCCTGCCCGGTGGCAACGGCATTTTTCGGCTCACGGAACGAGACTGTTGCCCGGTTGTCGTCGAGAGGTTCTATGGTGCAGGGACTCTCCTTGTCGTGGTACCTGATTTTTGCCGAAGCCTCAAGAGGTGCCTCCGGTTTGTCGATCCCGATCCAGTTGATGCCTGAAGCGAAGATGGTCCGGTTTTTCAATTGCTCCTTTGTGCCGACACGGATGCGGTTGTGTTCAGCATCGATCTCCGTGACATACACCGGCTTCCCGGTTGCAATACCCAGCCCCCGGCGCTGGCCGATCGTGTAGAACGGGTAGCCGCGATGCCTGCCGATCACCTTTCCATCCTCGTCAACGATCTCGCCGTCGGCAACCCTGGATTCGAGCCCCGGGATTGCGCCGGTCAGATAGGCACAGTAATCGTCATGCGGAACGAAGCAGATCTCCTGGCTCTCCTTCTTTTCAGCGGCAAGCACTCCGAAGGAACGGGCCAACTCCCGAACCTCGGGTTTGGTATATCCGCCAAGAGGGAAGCGGGTTCGAGTGAGATCATCCCTGGTGAGCATCCAGAGGAAGTAGCTCTGGTCTTTCTGGGGGTCGACTCCCTTGTAGAGGCGGTATTGACCGTCGCGAAACTCCGACCGTGCAAAGTGGCCGGTGGCGACAATGTCGGCATCGAGCATGCGCATCGCTTCGAAAAGGCCGAACCATTTGATGGTCTTGTTGCAAACCATGCAGGGGTTCGGGGTTCGGCCGGCCAGGTAGTCGTCATGAAAATAGCTGATGACGTCATTCCTGAATTTAACACTCAGGTTCAGGGTGAAGATGGGAAAGGAGAATTCCGGCTGATCACTTATACGCATCGCGGAGGGGGTCAGCACCGGCATCTCTTCAGGAGTGTCAAGCACCTTGATGTTCAGGCCGGTGACCCTGAAACCCTGCCTGATGAGCAGGCACGCTGTCGTAGCTGAATCGACGCCCCCCGAGAGGCCTACGATGACATGTTGCTGTGCGTTCATGCGATTTTATGCTCCGGACACTAACCTGTTATATATTCTTCAATTGCCCAAGGTTTCAACCCAGGGGATCCCATCACAGCAGCACGCCCTTGAGAAGCAGGGAGGCGACACTGAAATAGATTACGATGCCCGTGACATCGACAAGCGTTGCGACGAACGGCGCCGAAGATGTAGCAGGATCGAAGCCAAGGCGTTTGAGAAGCATCGGCAACATGGACCCGGCGATGGTTCCCCAGAGCACGATGCCGATCAGCGACAACCCGACCGTGAAGCTGATCAGCATCCACACCGTATTGAAACGGTGGAGGATCATTGACCAGAACATGACCCTGAACATTCCGATTGTGCCGAGAATGCTGCCCAGCATAAGGCCGGAAAGAATCTCCCTTCGCATGACCGACCACCAGTCCCGGATGTGGATTTCGCCAAGCGAAAGCGAGCGGATGATCAGCGTTGCGGCCTGTGAGCCAGAGTTGCCGCCGCTCGAAATGATCAGGGGAATAAAGGTCGCCAGCACGATCGCCTTTGCAAGCTCCCCCTCGAAATAGGTCATGGCCGAAGCAGTGAGCATTTCGCCGAGAAACAGCACGACCAGCCAGCCGGCCCGCTTCCTGACCAGCTGGATCAGAGGCACGTCGATGTATGGCTCGTCGAGGGCTTCGATACCGCCGAATTTCTGGATCTCTTCGGTCTCCTCCTCTTCGGCCACGTCGAGCATGTCGTCGACGGTCACGACGCCGATAAGGTAGCCGTTCGAATCGACTACGGGAAGGGCGACATTGTCGTAACGCTTGAATGCTTCGAGTGCATCCTTCTGGTCCTGGGTTGCTGTCAGGGTGATGATCTTGTCTTCGGAGATGATCTCGCTGACCTTTTTGTCCAGTGGCGAAAGAAGGAGGTCGCGGGCGAGCATCTCTCCGACGAGCTTACCATGGTCGTCAACCGCGTAGATCACGTTCAGCGTTTCGCTCTCGTGTCCGAAGGTGCGGATATATTCGAGTACCTGGTTGATGTCCCAATTCTTCTTGACGCTCAGGAAGTCTGGTGACATGAGCCTTCCGACGCTGCCTTCGGCATACGCCAGGAGGGTCTTGGCGATCTTGAACTCCTTGAACGAGAGCAGTTTGATCAGCTCCTGGGCGACCGTTCCCGGAAGCTCTTCGAGCAGGGCCGTACGGTCATCGGCCGACATGCTGTTCAGGATGTGGGTGACATCCTTCTGGGTCAGGGCTTTGAGCAGGTTCTGCTGGGCGTCGAACTCGAGGTACTCGAATGTTTCGGTGGCTACATCTTTCGGCAGCAACCGGAAAAGGATTCCCTGTTCGTTCTCGGGCAGATCGGATATCAGTTCCGCCAGATCCACCGGGAGCCAGTCGTTGAACAGGCGCTGAAGGGCACTGAAGTTCCTTTGTTCGATCAGCTCGCGAATTTCCGGAAGTATTGGAGTGCCGATCATGATGGCGTGAGGTTGGCTGGTTATAAATCCCTCGATTGACCCGACTCAGCGTAAAAAAGGAAAATTTATCGACTTTCCAACGACAGGGAACTCTTTTTTCCTGCTGCACCTACACGAGTTTGCGATACATGCAGTGAACCGGTGACAAATTTTCTCCATGGCAGGCCGGTGCTTCGGGAAATTCCGATTCGCGGGCTTGTCCCTATCATCTCCGCCGCCAGCTCAGGACCCTCTTCGAGCCAGCAGGTCTGGCCGAGAAGGGACTCGCCGTAGAGCTCCGGACCGATACCGAGGGCCTGGGTGAGTTTGCCGGGTCCGCTCATGAGGGATGTCAGTACCTGTGTCTGCCGGCTCTCCTGCATCTGTTTAATTCCTTCGACCGGCTCCATGGCCCTGAGCAGCACCGCCCCTGACGATCCTTCCGGTTCCGAAACGATATTGGCCATGTAGTGGCACCCGTAGGCGAAATAGATGTAAAGGGTGCCCGGCGGTCCGAACATGACCTCGTTGCGCGGGGTTTTGCCCTTCCATGCATGGCTCGCCTGGTCGTTTTCGCCAAGGTAGGCCTCGGTTTCCACAATCCTCCCTTTCATCAGTTGGCCAGGTCCCCGGGAGTGGACGAAAATCTTTCCCAGCAGTCGTTCGGCTAGCAACAGAGTCGGAACCTCGTAGAAATCGGATCCGAGCCTTTTCATGTATTGATTATTGTATTTGCAAAAGCTTTCGTAAGTATTATAATGTAGCAAGTCGCCGAAGAAGATCAACCGATTGAATATTTTCATTACCCCGGCTATTGTTCATGGGCAGAGTTATTGCGATTGCAAACCAGAAAGGTGGGGTTGGTAAAACAACCACTGCTGTAAATATTGCGGCTTCCATTGCAATATCTGAATTCAGAACCCTTCTGATCGATATCGATCCACAGGCTAACGCCACCTCCGGCTTCGGCCTTGAAACAGGGGACGAGATCGAAAACACATTTTACCACGTCATGGTAAAGGGGGGGGAGATCAAGGACGCGATCAAACCTTCGAGCCTCGAATACCTGGATGTGCTGCCCTCCAATGTCAACCTTGTTGGAATGGAGGTCGAGCTGGTCAACATGCGCGAACGTGAATACGTCATGCAGAAGGCCCTGAAACAGGTTCGGGACAAATATGACTACATCATCATCGACTGTCCTCCTTCGCTCGGGCTCATAACCCTTAATTCGCTTACAGCGGCAGATTCCGTGCTTATTCCAGTCCAGGCCGAGTATTATGCGCTTGAAGGACTCGGCAAACTGCTGAACACCATCAGTATTGTCAGGAAGCACCTTAATCCGCGGCTGGAGATCGAAGGTGTCCTGGTGACCATGTACGATGCGCGCCTCCGTCTTGCAGCGCAGGTCGCTGAAGAGGTCAAGAAGTTTTTCAAGGACAAGGTTTACAAGACATACATCCGCAGGAACGTCAGGCTTTCCGAAGCGCCGAGCCATGGCAAGCCGGCACTTCTGTACGATGCCCAGAGCATCGGTTCAAAAGATTACCTGGATCTTGCACAGGAGATTTTCGAGCGCGATGGCAACATCAGGAAATTCAAAGTACGGCAGCAATAGCTGGCCGATTAACCGGGAACCTATGTCGAAAAAAGCACTGGGAAGGGGTCTGAAGGCACTGATCTCTGAAGAGGGGTTTGCGGCCGCGGAGAAAGCTGAAGAGACCGAAAAGCTCAAGGAGGGCGGTATCGGGAGCCTCCCTGTCGACAGGATCAAGGTCAATCCGTTCCAGCCACGGAAAGAGTTCGACGAGACGGCCCTCGAGGAGCTCCGGAACTCAATCATAGAAAACGGGGTGATCCAGCCGGTCACCGTCTGCCGGGATGGCGACGATTACCAGCTCATCAGCGGTGAACGTAGACTTCGTGCGGTTACGACTGCCGGTTTCAAGTTCATTCCTGCCTATGTCATTGAAGCCCACGAGGATGCCAGCAAGCTTGAGCTGGCGCTGATCGAGAATATCCAGCGGGAGGATCTCAACGCGGTCGAAATCGCTCTCGCCCTGAAAAGTCTCGTCACCAAGTGCAACCTTACCCAGGACGAGGTCGCCCAGAAGGTGGGCAAAAACCGTTCTACGGTAAGCAACTTCCTTCGACTCCTGAAACTGCCGCGCCAGATACAGGACAGCATCCGGTTGAGAGAAATTTCATCGGGTCATGCACGTGCGCTGATCAACCTCCCGAACGAACATCTCCAGCTCAAGGTTTGGCGCCAGGTCATGTCACGCCAGCTCTCTGTTCGCCAGACTGAAGCCCTGGTCAACAACATGTTCAAGGACCCGCCCAAAGAGACCGCAAAGCAGCAGGAATCGCGATCGGTCCATCTCGGACAGATCGAAAGCCAGCTCAGGGACCGGCTTGCGACCAAGGTGAAAGTACTTGAGAAGAAAGGGGGACAGGGTGAAATCCACATCAAATACTTTTCCGGCGAAGATCTCGACCGTATTCTGGATCTGATGAGCCATGACTGAGTTTTTCAAAGTTGCCCGAAATATCGGATCAGGTTCATTTCGTGCGGCATCGACACTCCTGATTGTTGTCCTTCTCGGATTGTTCTCACTGTCCGGTTCGGCTCTTGCCGCATCGACCGGCATGTTGTCTGCCATGAGTTCCTCACAGCCAGTGCAGGAGGCGCTTCTTGCCAAGGCAGATCCCGAGATGGCTTCAGCACAGCCCGTCATGGTCGCAAGCAGTCGTCAGTCTCCTTCAAAAGTGGCACTGATTTCTGCTGTATTGCCTGGTTACGGGCAGATCTACAACCATTCGGCATGGAAGCTTCCCCTCTATTACGGGTTGCTCGTCCATTTTGCCTCCAACGCCATCGATGACGGCAACAAGTATGACAAGTACAGAAAACTCTATAGCGCGGATCCTTCCGGGCCCGATGCCGCTACGAACCTCAGCAACCGCGAAACATTCCAGAAGCGCAGCAACAATCAGTATGTCTGGCTTGTTCTGACCCATTTGGTCGGCATTGCCGATGCATACGTCGATGCACATCTGTTCGAATTTGACAAGAATACCGAAAGGGGTAGCGGACAGGTTTCTGCGAATATGGACTCGACCACTCTTCTGAGCTTTACAAAGAAATTTTAGCTTATTCCGTAACATGAAACTTACACTGGTCGGCAATGGCCGTATGGGCCGCCAGATAGCCGATATCGTCGCCCGTTCGGGCGCTCATTCCATCGACAGGGTACTCGATTTCCAGGACAAGATCGACGCAGACTCGTTCAACGGATCGGACGCCATCATCGATTTTACCGTCAGGGACGCTTTCCTGGCCAATTACCAGGCCATGATCGCCTCAGGCGTGCCTGTTGTCGTTGGCACCACAGGGTGGGACGACGCCATGGAACGAGTCCGGAAGGATGTCGCCTCTGCAGGAAGCTCCATGCTATATTCGGCAAACTATTCGCTGGGGGTCAACATTTTTTTCAGGACACTCCGGGAAGCCGCGCGTCTGATTGCTCCGTTTGAACAGTTCGATATAGCCCTTTCCGAGCAGCACCATACCGGCAAGGCCGACTTCCCGAGCGGCACTGCGATTAAAGCTGCCGAGGAGATCCTCAAGTCCAATCCACGCAAGCGAACCGTCGTCAGGGAGCTCGAAGATGGCCGCAAGCTCAGGAGCGACGAGCTTCAGGTCGCTTCGATCCGTCTCGGGACGGTGTTCGGCGTCCACTCCGCGATTATCGATTCGGAATCGGACACGATCGAGGTTTCCCATACCGCCAAGAACCGCACAGGCTTTGCTTCGGGTGCTGTCCATGCCGCCGAGTGGCTTGCCGGTCGCCACGCCGTCACGCCGGGGTTCTACACGATGGACGATTTCCTGAACGATCTCTTTTCAGTCTGAGCCATGGGAGCTGACATCATACCTGCGAAACCCGGCAAAGCGCCCGAGCTGATTACCGGAGCCGCACTTCTTGTCCTGACGACAACTGTACCCTACCTGACTCTCGTTAATGCATTCCTGTTTTCAGGTATCGTTTTTTCCGGGGCAGTTGCGTCTTACATATACATTATCCGCCACCAGATTCGGTTAAGCTACAGCGAGGCCTTCGTGCTTGGCGCGATGAGTGGTTTCATCGGCGGCGCGCTATCGGTTCTTGCAGGATTTCTGCTGGAGAAATTGTTTGGATACCGTCCAGGCGTCGAAAGCATTCGGCTGCTGGTAGAGTGGGGGAGCCGGGTTGCGCCCGAAGAAGCCGCGACCTTCCGGCAGATGCTGGCTACCGTGACGGCCCCGATAGAAATCTCCCTTACCGACCTGGTTGTCAGCATGCTCTTCACCGCCATGTTCTATGCTCCTTTTTCCGGTCTCGGTGGACGCCTGACTGTCCTGATCCTCAAAAGGCAAGCGCAACGCGGTGCCAAATAGCCGTTCGTTATCTGTAGCCCTCCTGTAGCTTCCCATGTTCAGGAGGGTTTTAACCCTCCGGGCATTCAAACATCTTACATTTAGTTGCCCCGGGTTTTAACCCAGGGGATAAAGGATCAAAAGAAATTCGGATTTTAGTCCAATATCTTCATTCCAGATAATAGTATAGAGTCAATCATCCCTTTGCCCAATCGCCAGTTTCCTGTACCAGCCGCGGTCGATCTTGGCTGAACCTGCGATTGTTATCCACTCCTGCACACGGTTAAACGACGAAGGGGTCTTGAGCCTGCCGAGCCGTGCTCCGACTGATGCAGCGATGAATGAGTCGTCAGGCCCTGCGTTATCCGAAGTGCGTATCCATGCCATCGGGCGCATCCCATACTCCATGTCGGGCGCAGGGACGACGACAGCCTCCTCTATGCCGGGAACAGCCGTCAGCGCCATCTCGATCTCCTCAGGGTGGATGTTTTCCCCTCCCGAAACGAACATGCTGTCCTTTCTGCCCAGAACCGTCAGCAGACGCTCTTCCGATATCACACCCATATCTCCGGTATGGAACCAGCCATCGTCGTCCCTTGCGGTGTTTAAACGACCTTCTTCGAGATATCCCATGAACAGGCACGGTCCCTTGACGAGGATTTCGCCGTCAGGGGCGATCATGGCTTCACGACAGGGCAGGATGGCGCCGCTGTCGTTCCGGGGGACGGTTACCGGTCGGGGCGAAGTCGACACCTGGGTGCTCATCTCGGTCGAGCCGTAGGAGACATAGACCGGGAGCTTTTCTTTTACCGCCTCTTCGAGCAATGGGGCACTTACTGCGCTGCCGCCGAGTAAAACAGCCTTCAGCCTTCGCAACAGTTCACTGCCTCCAGGAGAGCGAAGCATCCTGTAGAGCTGTGTGGGCACCAGCGAAAGATGGGTGATGGGAAAGTGCGTCAGCGACACTGCCAGGGAGGCCTCTTGTGCCGGAACCGCTATGGCACCTCCTCCGAGCAGCGATTTGTACATCATCGAATAACCGCCGACATGGTAGAGGGGCAGCGAAAGCAGCCAGCAGTCACCCGGCCCGAATGGCAGGTTCATCGCTGATCCTGTTGCGCTATGCCAGTGGTTGGAAAAGGAGTGCAGGGCGGCCTTCGGTTTGCCGGAACTTGCAGAAGTGTGGATGACCGACACTGGTCGTTCATTATCGGATGCTGCCGGGAAAACTGCAGACGCGACTTCGACAGCGTCGGCGACAAACTTGACGAGTTCGATGGTTTCTTCCGTTTCGATAAGGTCTGTCGCAGGATCAACAAACGTCATTTTCGGAGCCAACCGTTGCAGAACCCCTTCGATCTGTTTACCAGGAAACCGGTTGTTGACCGGCGCGGCCACTGCACCCATCCGCAGGAGCGCCGTCAGCAGAAGGAACATCGCAGGACTGTTCGGTGCAACGATAGCTACGATATTTCCTTCTTTGATGCCAGCCGATGCCAGGGCCGATGCGATGAGGGCGGCCTCGTCGTCAAGTTCTGCGAAGGAGAGTGTCCGTTCGGGGGTAATCAGCGCAGGGGCATTTCCGAACGCTCTTGCGGCTTCGGCTACAATGTCCATGACTCGACCGGTTGGAGCAGTTCCTTCCTCACTGAGATGCTGTTTTTCCATGCAGCGATGGGATCGGCAAAGCCTTCCGGCGAGCCGAACGGAATGTCGAGAAGGTCGTGTGCGAGGAAGCTGGCCGTGTCAAGTCCGCATGCAGCCGGCGTTGGGGTGGAGACGGCGGCCATCAGGGCATAAAAGCCAAGGCTGATTCCGCTTTCGAACGCCGAGCTCAACACAGCCGGAATTCCCATTCGATAAGCAATAGCCGCAAGGTCGAGCGACTTCATTATACCTCCGATTCTGTTCGGCTTCAGGATCAGGGCGCCGATCGAGGCGGGAGGCAATTGACCGAGCAGTTCCGGTTGCTGCCAGAGGGTTTCATCGAGCGCCGAACGGATGCCGGTCTGGGCGGTGAAATCGGGGATCAGCGAAGCGTTTGTCAACGGCTCCTCGATATAAGAGATGCTGCCCGGCGGCAGGGCTCTGCCGAAATCGACAGCCTGTTCCAGCTCAAGCGACTGGTTTGCATCGAGCCTGAGTTCGACAAGATCTCCGAAAGCGCTGTGGAACGCACGGATGCAGGAGATTGCCTCATCGATGCGGTCGGCGCGCACCTTCAGCTTGAAAGCCCGGAACCCTTGGGTAAAGCGCATTTGGGCACGGTTCATGACATTTAAAGCATCACCTGCCAGCAACGCATTGACAGGCACCCTGCTCGACGCCGGGAAGGTGCCGGGAAAAGAGGGCATCAAGCCGGTTTCAGCCGCTTTGAGGTTGATCAGGGCCATTTCGAGGCCGGTAATGACCGACGTAGGGAGTTCTGATCCATCAAACAGCTTGCGCCGTTCTTCGGTGGTGTTTTGATCGAGACAGGAGAGCTCAGGAATAAACGCTGCAAGTGCCTTTTCGGCTTCGACGAGCGATTCGTCATGCAGGCCGGGCAACGGGGCGATCTCACCGAAGGCTGTCGCCCCTTTACTCTTCAGGGAAAGGACCAGCCCTTCGCGTTTTTCGAGGACGACGCCTCTGACGGTGACTGGTCCGGTAAAAGGAATAACATACCGGCTGATGTCGGCATGGCATGGCTTCACGGGCGTTTCGGGAATTTTCCGAAATCGGGTTTGCGCTTCTCAACGAATGCGTTGCGTCCCTCCTGTCCCTCTTCACTCATGTAGTAGAGCAGGGTAGCGTTTCCTGCAAGCTCCTGCAGGCCTGCCTGTCCGTCGCAGTCGGCATTCAGCGCAGCCTTGAGGCAGCGGATGGCAAGCGGTGAATTGGCAAGGATCTCACGGCACCATTGCACGGTCTCCTCTTCAAGGCGTTCGAGCGGTACGACCGTATTGACCAGACCCATGTCGAGTGCCTCCTGAGCATTGTATTGGCGGCATAGGTACCAGATTTCACGGGCCTTCTTCTGGCCTACCAGGCGGGCCATGTAACTGGCTCCCCATCCTCCGTCGAACGAACCGACCCGTGGTCCGGTCTGGCCGAAAATGGCGTTCTCCGCGGCGATGGTCAGGTCGCAGAGCATGTGCAGCACGTGTCCACCACCGATCGAGTAGCCGGCCACCATGGCGATAACCGGTTTCGGGCAGGTGCGGATGTCGCGCTGGAAATCGAGCACGTTGAGCTTGTTCACCCCTTTCGAATCGGCATATCCTGCGTTGCCGCGGATTTTCTGGTCTCCGCCTGAGCAGAACGCCAGATCGCCCTGGCCCGTCAGGATGACGACGCCTATCTGCTCATCATTTCGTGCGTCCTGCAGGGCAACAATCATTTCGTCAACAGTCTGGGGACGGAACGCATTGCGTCGTTCAGGACGGTTGATGGTGATTTTGGCGATGCCTTCGGCCTTATGGTAGAGGATGTCGGTGAACTCACCGGCTGGTATCCAGTTGACAGTGCTCATATCAGGAGTGACGATGGTTATTGATGAAAAGGGTCAGGTGGTCGAGGAACATCGTGGGGTTCTCGAAATGCAGCGCATGCCCGCAACCCTCGAATATCTCGAGGCTGGAATTGGGGCATAAATTAACCATTTGACGGTCAATCTCAACGAATTTGGAGTCTTTTTCACCCGCACAGAACATGATCGGAAGCTTGTTTTCTGGAAGGTTGTCCCACAACGAAGGCTGGTTTCCCGTGCCGAGTGCCCGCAGGCTCGATGCGAGCGTTCTGGGATTGCCCGCGAGGCGTGCGGCAAGGATTTCAGGGAACGAAGGCAGGGCCGCCAGGGAGGCAAAAAGGGGCAAGCGGTACCAACGTTCGAAGAACCCTATCGGATCCTGTTCCAGCTCTGCCGCGAGCATCTCGTCATGCACGCGCCTTTCCCGGCGTTCCTCATCCGTCCGGAGTCCCGGCGAAGCCGAAATGATCGTGGCCGTGTTGAAACGTCGGGGAAATTTCAGAGCCAGATAGAGCGCCATACGCCCACCCATCGAATATCCTGCCAGATGTACCGGGCCTGAGCGGACGCTTGCGACGGCCTCGAGCAACCCGAGGGCAGCGTTATGGAACGCCATGGGACCGGCCTGATCGCGGCTCCGGCTCGCCCCATGCCCGGGAAGGTCAGGCATCAGGAAATGAAACCGGTCGCCAAGACTTTCAGCGAACGGAAGCCAATCCTGCCCCGATCCAAGAAACCCGTGCAGGAAGACTATTCCCGGCAACGAAGGATCGCCGACGGTTATAAGATGAGGTGCCGTATCCGTTGATAACATTCCCATAACTGCTAAGCATTATGACTGATTACCGGATTCAACTCCGGCCGCAAAATGAACCGAATGAACTTTAATATATGAACCTCACAAAGAACCCGATGGATGGTTCCTTATAGAATTATAGAATTACGTTGTTTTTGGCTGTTCAGCCCGCCTGATTTTTTCCTTATAAATCCTCTTTTTTCCCTGACAGAACAGGCTGTTTTGTTCAGTAGCGAACAATTCAAACAACATTGACTGTTGACGGTGCGTTTGGATATTGTTAATTTTTTATCGAACACAGTGTTTGATAAAAAACAATTAGTTCGGTATAGCTACAGGCGAAGAAACCTTGCCGGAAAATACGTATAAAAGAAACGGTAAATCGGGGAGTTACGAGTCATGAAGAGAAAAGGTATTTACAGGCCGACGGTTGAGGATGCCATTGAGATCGGGGGCATTGAAACGTTGCATCCCGGCGGGTTTGCCCTTACGAATAGGACCGCTGAACTTGCACAGTTGACGGGTGGGCTGAGAATTCTCGATGTTTCCAGCGGTCGGGGTACCCAGTCGATATTTTATGCAAAAGAGTTCGGTGTCGATGTGGTCGGTGTCGATATTTCAGCGGAAATGGTGAAGACCGCTGCGTCGAATGCAGAAAAAGCAGGATTGGGTCATAAAGTGCAATTCCGGATTGGCGATTCGCAACTGTTGCCTTTTGAGGACAATACGTTCGATGTCGTTATCAATGAGTGTGCTGTGGGCATTCCCGATGATTCCCAGACAGTATTGAATGAAATGGTCCGCGTGGTCAAACCAGGCGGCAGGATCCTGATTCACGAATCGACCTGGCGCGTGAAGCTGTCGAATGATGAGAAAGAGGAGTTTTCCGAACGATACGGGACGACTCCTTTAGAACTTGCGGAGTGGCTGTCTATGCTTAATAAGGCTGGAGTGAACAATGTCGTTTATGAATTCGATCAGTGGTCGAAGCCGGAGATGTTCTGGAAAATAAGGAAGGATCGCGATGTCAAACATTGGTTTTTCACGATGACTATTCCTGAAAAGCTGAGAACGATGGGAAGGA